>ERZ1643249.27-NODE-27-length-246967-cov-289.199861_pt1 | contig 246967 bp, 245 predicted proteins | sample MGYA00579263_ERZ1643249 | MGnify/ENA primary metagenome ERZ1643249 (study PRJEB29033, sample SAMEA4952264) | chicken gut metagenome | biome: Broiler Chicken; feature: Gastrointestinal Tract; material: Caecum | place: Ireland | collected 2018 | study: Broiler...
GCATCGAGGGTTCGAATCCCTCTTTCTCCGTTTTTTAAAAGAAAGAATTTATGCCAGGGAATATAAGTTTAATATATACATTTTTTGTTGCGTTATTGATATTGATAACACAGATTAATGTGGCAAATTCAGCTAATTATAAATCGGTTAATCAAAAAGAAAAAATTGAAGTAATCCAGAAAAATATTGAAACAATACAAGATGAAATTTCAAAAACACCTAATAAAAAGACCATTCCAATTAAAATTAAAGATTCAACCGTAAAAAAATATCTCGCCAATTCAACAGATTATGAAAGCTTTGTAGCAAACTTAAAAAAATCTATAACTTATTTAAGCAATAAAAAACATCCTAAAAAGTCTGACATCGAAACGATATCAGGATTTTACATGTTAATTGGAGAAAATGCTGCCCAAAATGATAAACCTCAAGAAGCTTTAAATAATTATACAGCAGCATATAATAACTTAAAAAAACATAACATGGATAAAGATTCTGAACTTGCTTTTTATTCTCTGACAAAAATTCTATATCTGCCCCAAACAGCAAGTAATAAGAAATATCAAGATGAAATAATTAAAACAATTGAAACTACACAGCTCGGTGTAATGCCCAAATATCCTTCTATATATGACTATTTAAGTAACTACTATAAAGATAAAAATGACCTGAAAAAAAGTAAATATTATGCAAATAAATTTAACTCAAAACAATCTTGCCTTATTGTTGCATACGACAAACAATTTATAATCAAAAATTCATATGAATGCGATTTGGTAATAAAAGCACTGCAATCGACAACCTATGAAGAAAAACATTTATACTCGAAACAAGCTATTAACTATTTTCATAAAAAAAAGAATCTAAATAAAAAAGAAAAACAACTGTTTGGTCTTTTATTAATGTCTTATGCCGATTACGCCGCAAATACCGGACATTTCAACAGAGCAATATTTACATATCGAACTGCTTATGAATATATGAAAAAAAATAATCTTCAAAAAGATTTTAAACCCGCAGCAATTAGTTTGTACAAAGCGTATGTTTTGTCTTCAACAGTGTTTAATAATACCGGAGAAATACCTGAATCTCTCTTACTGGAATTGGAAAAAGTACAAGAACTACTTCCCGAGGAAGACCGGCATTTAATTTACATTGAATTAAACAAATACTATGAAAATAAAGGTAACACCCAAAAAGCAGAATATTATCAGAAATTATTAAAACATTAATTCAAATCAAAGAATAAAATTACAATGGACATCTACGACGCTATATACAACAGACGGATTACAAGGGACTTTCAGGATAAAATCGTTCCGGATGAAATTCTCGAAAAAATCATAAACGCAGGTCTTCAAGCACCCACACATGACCACCTGAGAAACTGGGAGTTTGTCATATTGAAAGACAAACAGGATAAAGAACAGGCTCTTCAATTTATAAAACAAGGCGTAAAACCTCAGCTTGAGATACTCAAACAAACTCTTATCAACGGCACCCCCAGCAAAAAATGTATGCTGATGCAATGCCAAAACAATATTCGATGTTATACAACGCTTCGCATATTATTCTTCCGTTCTTCAAATCAAATTCAGGAGTTCTTCACCCCTCATCTGTCAGCTCGCTGAATCCGATTTCTTCTATCTGGTGTGTGATTGAAAACATTTTTCTTGCAGCAACAGCAGAAGGGCTTGCATGTTCAATGAGAATACCGGTTGGAGATGAAGGATTATCGGTCGCACAAACAGTCGGAGCGCCTGATGACTATCTTTTGCCATGTTATATAGGGATTGGTTATCCCGCCGAGGACAAAGTTGTTGTAGAACAGGTTGAATACAGCGCAAAACAAAAAATGCACTTTGGCAGGTGGTAAATCAAAACCTGTTATCGGAAACAAAAAACTCAAATAAATCATCGTTAATTTCAATGTCCTGGGCAATGCCGCATTCTGAAAGAACTTTTTCGATATAAAATTTCATCTGTGGCCTGGTAACAACACAAGAAAAAATCATCTCTGGCTCAAGCTCTTTTAATTTATCCGGAAGAAAAATTTCTAACCCTCCCAAGAATTTACCCTGTTTTTTCGGGTCTGCATCAACTATACCGGCAACATCCTTAACCTCGATAAAACCGCTGTTCAAAGCATCTTCCAAAAACTTGCTTGCACCGTATAAGACCGTCTTTTTATTTTTAATTTTTTTATTCACAAAATCTGCAGCAGACTTCGTTTTTTCAATAACCTTCTCATAAGTTTCATCAAGACGCCTGTGCAATATCTCATCCAATTTTTGCACGTATTCTTCCCCTGCAAAAACTTTTACACATCTCTTGATTTTTCCGAATATACGAATAAACTCATCATACCTTGTTGCACTGAATATATCCTGCTCCCATTGGATATCAAGTGCCTCAAAAATCTTCTCCAAAGACAAATCGCCAAACTCTATCGCAGCACAATTCAGAGCAATATCATCATAAGACAAAACCATCCTATCAGAAAAAACAGAATAAACTCTGTTCGGTCCGAAATATTGCTCATGCCCGCTTACAATACCATCAGGATGGAGATAAGAAGACATCTCACCCTTTGCAATCCTGTTCAAAAACACATCATGGAAAACAATCACAGAATCACCGGTGACATAAGGAAGCACACATAATAAATCAAGAGCAGCCCATGGATGCGAATGATTTGCATCAATAAAAACAAAATCAAATTTCTTCTCACAGCTCTGCACATAATCAGCAAGCAGAATGTTTATGCGCAAATCCCAGAACTTTGCAAGCTGGCTGTCCGTTTCAAAAAACGCAGCCCCTGTTTCTTTCTCCCTGTCATAATAAACCCTGTCCGCACAATCAATTGATGTAAGCCTTGCTACATCACTGTACTTATGAGCCTCCTCGAGCATATAATACGCAGCCCAGCCGGCAGCTGTCCCGACTTCAAGCATATTTACAGGTTTATAGTCGCTTATCAATCCTCTTATAAAAGCAGCCGAAGGATAATCGGCATCATACCCGCCCATCCACGCAGGACGCTTTTTGAACAGCTCTTTTGTGTCCGCTATTTTCAGACTCCAATACTCTTTACCTGTTTTCATAAAGCTATCTCTCAATCCTCAGAACAAACTTCGTATATCTATAACTTTATTTAAATAAACGGCCAAAGTCAAACCCAAACACACAATATGTGTGTCAATCCATCTGTTTGCAACTATTTTCTTCAGCCTAAAGCTCTGCAAGACTGTAAATCTTTCCGGCAACAAAAGTTGAAACTTATATAGCAAATTCCGCCAAAAATTTCCAAAACAACGTCATACTGAGCGTTAGCGAAGTATCTGAACAAAAAGGATTCTTCGTGCTAAAGCCCTCAGAATGACGGATATTTAATAGTATCTGCGAAATTTGCTATATAAATCCCCAAAAGTTTGTATGGTCTGCCATATTTGTTTATGATAAATTTTATACATACAAAAAGAGGAGGCTCCCCCATGAATGATACAAATATCAAAAAAAAGCCTATGCTCAACTACATTAACGTATTCAGGGGGATTGCAATCATCCTTATCCTGATGGCTCACACAATGCAGTTTGGGGAAGCAGGCTCAATCGAAAAATACATCTCTTTTGAAATCTTTGCAGGCGGCACAGCTTTGTTTGTGTTCATTGCAGGCTATCTCTTCCAGTATCTATCATACAAATTCGAATATAAAAACTATCTGAAAAAGAAATGGCAAAATGTCATAATCCCTTACTTCATAACATCAATTCCGGGGATTATTGCCTGTCTTGCAATCCCTAATATATACAAAAACCCTTTTGATGGAATGAACATATTTGCTCAAATCGGTATCTTCATTACCACGGGACGTGTCCATAACCTCCCGACATGGTTTATGCCGATGATTACCATCTTCTTCCTATTGAGTGCGCTGCTTTTATACCTCGAAAGAAAAAATATTCTCTACAAACTTCTTCCCCTCCTGCTTCTTGTTACAATCTTCGTTCCAAGAGGAGATATAGAACCGGACTGGGTAATGAACCTTGATTATACGGGGAGGTATATAGCTTATCTCAAATACGTCCTTATGGGATTTGTTCACTTCGCTTCATGCTATGTTCTCGGAATGTATTTTTCAAAATACGGCGAGATGATTGATAAATTCTATGACAAAAGATATCTCCTGATATTCCTGATGGTGCTGGTTTCAGCTTTCGATGTTTTCCTCGGAATAAAATACAATGTCATGAACGGTACAGCTTCAAAACTTCTGCTCACTGTCATCGCTCTTGCTTATCTCAAACATTATGATGAAAAAATCAAATCCATGACAAAATTCAACAAATTTATGGATATAACTGCCAAATACAGCTTCGGGCTGTTCTTTGTTCACTGGTATTATGTATTTCTCTTCAACTATGTATTCAAACTAGCTCCCTCAATACCTGTTGACAGCTTGCTAAACGGTGTTCTTGTATTCTTTATCTCAGCATCAAGACTTGTGACAGTTTTTGTTTTGAGCTTTCTGACATTGTATTTAATGAAAAAAGGACTTGAAAAACTCGGCGTCAAAAATACCCGTACTTTCACAGGGGTCTAAAAAACAAAAATCCTTTCAAAAATCCCTAAATAAACTCAAAAAACTTCCTCCCCTCAACAAGCAGGCTATCTTGACAGCTTTTTATCTCAGAACCTGAAATACCATAATCCCCGCAAATTTTATCAGGCATAAACTCTGAAAGCAAACTCCCCTCAATATTTTCAACATCAATCAGATTAATATACCGCCTGCTTCCTGAAAAAACAGAGTTATAATCATCAAATTTAAAGTCAACATCAAAATCAAACCCGTGATTTGACAACTTTATTCTCATATTCGGAATACCCAAACTATCAGCAGCCACCAAACCATGCAAACTCGAAGAAACAATCGTCTCACACTCAGCTATCTTATTCAGTGTCTCAATAGGCGGCTCTCTCAAATCTATCAAAACTGACTTTGGAATCGACCTCAACAAAAACTCTATCTTCGGATTATCATAATCAAACTTGTGTGGGACAAATCCGACTGCATAACGTTTTATCGTTTTTTTATCCTGCAAATAAGAACATAAAAGCCCCAAATCACCATATACAACACCGGAATATCTTTTCTTGTTCACGCTCTCCAATACCTCATGAGACAATCTCCCCCTCAAAATCAACGGATTAACCTCTCTGTATGTTTGAATACCAAAATTGAATTTGCTGATATCACAGCAAAACCCCGTACCCATTGTAACAACAGGCTTGTAATTATACTTCAAAAAATACAAATACTTACTGTTCTTTATAATATGCCTAAGCGTAAACATCTGCATAAGAGAGCCTATCCCTACAACATCACAGTTTGTAGGGAATCCTCTTTTTACGCAGACTCCAAAAATCCTTTCAAACAATACGGGATTTATTGAATCACCAAAATTAATTCCACGGGTACCCACATAATATAATCTTATATTTTTTGGCATAAAACTCATCCGTACTAAACATAAAACTTATAAATTTAACTGATAATTATACATATAACTATTATTAGTATACGTAATACATATAATATGTCAACATAATACAACATTTTATGACATTCTTAATAATACTATTCTTCGATAACATAATCAATATCGGAGGATAAAATGGCATCAGGCAACAAATTATTCGGAAAACGCATAAAAGAACTCAGAGAGAAAAACCGCTACACTCAAGAACAACTCTCTGAAATAATTGACCTTGACTACCAGACAATCAGCCGTATAGAAACAGGATACTATTTCACAAGTTACGAAAATCTCGAAAAACTTGCAAAAGCATTCCATGTCGAAATCAAAGACTTATTCGACACAAAACATCTGGAAGAAACTGTTAATTTAGAAAAAGAAATCACAAAAATGCTCGAACAATCCTCAGAAGAAGAAAAGAAACTTATCTACAAAATTGTATCCGCCGTTATCAAATGACAACTAGCTAACAGACATCTCCCTCCGCCATGCCTGCCAGAAATAAACAGCAAGGACAACATATGTCCCCCACATAATAACAGTCGCCAAACAATTTGAACCGTTTATATAAGCCTCAACCCACATAACAACAGATAAAATATTCACCGCAAACCACACAAACCACTGCTCAATACAGCGTTTTATCGTCAACAAAAGCCCGAGAACGGAAAACACTGTCGTAAAAGAATCAACATAAGGCGTTGCATCACCAAGCTTTCTCAAAACCAGTGCGCACAAAAAAGCAACAACACCAGCCAGCCCGAAAAAAATAACCCTCTCTCTAGCTGAAAGAGAAGTCTTGATTATCTCCCTGGTATCTTTCTTCAAATGCTTGCGCCATTTGAATATTCCGACTATCTGCATCGGAAAATAATAGAACATATACAACGCAAAATTCCCGAAAAATGCATTCACAAAAGCAAGATAAGCATAACACATCGTTCCGCACAGACCGAACAAATAACACGAAATCTTCCCCTTCCCTGCAAGAATAGTATAACTTATCCCGCAGACAGCAGACACCAGAGCTATCTTGCTATCACCCGTATAAAAAGAAATCCCGACTATCAGCAAAATTTCGAGAGGAAACAACACTCTTTCATATTTCCCCCACCCGCTTAACTCTGCTTTTACAAAATTTAATACGCTCATCACTTCCATTATAAACTAAAAAGCCGTTTTGTTTGAATTCCAAAACACTCCCTCATGTTTTACTTTTCCCCTTGTGTGTTGTCTACTATTCTCAGGTACAATCACATGCAAATAAACAAAATAAATAAATCTTCAACAAATTTTACGGGAATGCTGAACAACAAAATTCTCCTCAAAGGACTCGAAAAAATCTCAGAACACGGCACCTCTTTCGCTGCCGGCACATCCCTCGTTATGGCTCTCGGCGTCAGACCGCTTGCAATCCTCTCAACCCCAAACACAGAAAAAGAGAACAAACAGTATGCAAGCACAAACTCCATCTGCTCCGGGCTTATCAAATTCGGTCTGGTAGAAGCCGTTGCGCTGCCCGTCGAAAACGCAGTAAAAAAAATCGACCAAAACCCTCAAAAATATCTCAAACAATCAACCATAAAAAACCTCCAATCATCTTCAAAAAATCTCCTCGACTCAAAAAGCTATAACCTCGCAACACAAATCCTTAAACTCGGCACAGGCTTTCTGACAGCTATCCCGAAATCAATGCTCACAATCGCCCTGCTCCCTATTCTGATGGATAAAATTTTTCACATCAAAAAAAATGACACTCAAACAACAATCACAAAAAAACCAACCTCAAACCAAACACAAAATACAAAACAGCTCTCCTTCAACGGCAAACTCACAAACCTTACTGCAAAAGGTCTGGGCAAAATTCTCGACAACACAAAATTTCAAAACTTCGTCAAAAGACATAAACATGAAGAAAAAAACATCGCAAAACACATCTCTGCAGCCACAGACATCCTGCTTACATCTTCATTTGCCTACCAAACGCATAAGAGTAAAAAAATCAAAGACAACCGCAAAAAAGCCCTCATCTACAACAACGTAATATCTACAGCCATCACACTAACAGGCGGGTACAGCCTCGATAAGCTCATCAAAAAACAAACAGATAAATTTATCGACAAATTCTCACAAATCAACAAAGCAGACCCGAAACTTACAAAATACATCGAAGGCATAAACATCCTCAGACCGACCATAATCTTTGCAGGTATCTACTACGGAATACTGCCTGTCTTCTCAACTTATATCTCGGATAAAATCGATAAACACCTCGAAAAAAAATCTTCCCAAACAAAATAACCCCATTCCCTTACTCCCGCTGATGTTGACAACGAGAGAAAATATTTGCTATAATTAGTTAGGCAAGACTAACAAATTGTTTACAAAATACACACGCTACAAACAAAATGATATAATCGTAAAATGCCTCTAAACCAACAAGGAGAGAGAACAATGCAGAACACACTCGAAAAATTATCAACGCCATGGGAAACTTTCACTCCTGGAAACTGGATGGAAAATATCGATGTTGTTGATTTTATACAAAAAAACTACACCCCATACGAGGGCAGCGACGAATTTCTTACAGGGACAACACAAAGGACGGAACGTATCTGGGCAAAAGTTAAAGACCTGATGAAACAGGAACACGACAACAACGGGCTTCTTGATGCGGACACCTCAACCCCGTCTGCTATAGATGCCTTCGAAGCAGGATATATAGACAAAGACGATGAACTGATTGTCGGATTGCAAACAGACTCCCCCCTCAAAAGAGCTATCATGCCCTACGGCGGATACAGGATGGTCGAAGCTTCCTGCCATGCCTACGGTTTGGAAGAAGATGATAAAGTAAAAGAAATTTTTACAAAATACAGAAAAACTCATAACGAAGGGGTTTTCCAGGCCTACACACCTGAAATCAGAGCCTGCAGAAAAAGCGGGATAATTACGGGACTGCCTGATGCCTACGGAAGAGGGAGAATTATCGGCGACTACAGACGTGTTGCCCTCTACGGCGTTGACAGACTTATCGAAGATAAGCAAAAACAAAAATCTTCAAGCAATCATCTGAATATGACCTCTGATATCATAAGAGAAAGAGAAGAACTCTCTGAACAAATTCTTGCTCTGGAAGCAATGAAAAGAATGGCTCAATCTTATGGTTATGACATTTCAAAGCCCGCAACAAACTTTAGAGAAGCTGTCCAGTGGACTTACTTCGGATATCTTGCTGCAATTAAAGACCAGAATGGCGCAGCAATGTCATTAGGAAGAGTATCAACATTCCTTGATATCTACTCTGAAAGAGATATCAAACTCGGTCTGCTAACAGAATCTCAGGCACAGGAAATTATGGACGACTTCATTATCAAACTGAGGATGGTTCGTTTTCTTAGGACACCCGAATACAACGAACTTTTCAGCGGAGACCCTGTCTGGGTAACAGAATCAATCGGAGGAATGGGAACTGACGGAAGAACTCTCGTCACCAAAAACTGCTACAGAATGCTCCACTCTTTGACCAACCTCGGTCCCGCACCGGAGCCAAATATGACTGTTCTCTGGTCAACTCACATGCCTGAGAACTTCAAAAAATTCTGCTCAAAACTCTCAATAAACACATCATCCATTCAATACGAAAATGATGACCTGATGCGTCCGCTGTTTGGTGATGACTATGGCATTGCCTGCTGCGTATCACCAATGATTATAGGAAAAGAAATGCAATTTTTCGGAGCCCGTGCAAACCTTGCAAAAGCTCTCCTTTATTCAATAAACGGAGGAGTGGACGAAAAATCTTTTGCAAAAGTGGCAGAAGGATTTGAACCAATCACATCGGAATATCTCGACTACGATGAAGTAATACAAAAATTTGACGCTATGATGAACTGGCTTGCAAAAACTTATGTAAATGCGCTGAACATAATCCACTTCATGCACGATAAATATTACTACGAAAAAGCACAGCTTGCGCTGATGGATAAAGATGTCATAAGAAAACTCGGCTGCGGCATCGCAGGATTCTCAGTCACTGTTGACTCTCTATCAGCTATCAAATACGCAAAAGTTAAACCGGTTAGAAATGAACAGGGCATCGCCGTTGATTTCGAAATAGAGGGCAACTTCCCGAAATTCGGAAACAACGACGACAGAGTTGACTCTATCGCAACATCGCTTATTGAAAAATTCATGAAAAAAATAGAACAACTCCCGACTTACAGAGAAGCAATCCCTACCCAGTCAATCCTGACAATAACTTCAAATGTTGTCTACGGAAAGAAAACAGGGAACACTCCTGATGGAAGAAAAGCAGGCATACCGTTTGCCCCTGGGGCAAACCCTCTCCATGGGAGAGATGAATGCGGAGCACTTGCATCTCTATGCTCTGTTGCAAAACTTCCGTTCAAATACGCAAAAGACGGTATCTCAAACACTTTCTCCATCATTCCGTCATCTTTGGGAAAAACGGAAGAAAACAGAATTGACAATCTCAAAGGGATGATTGACGGTTACATGTCAAAACACGGACAACACATCAACGTGAATGTCCTCGACAGAGAAACCCTGAAAGATGCCATGGACCACCCTGAGAAATATCCCCAGCTTACAATAAGAGTCTCAGGCTATGCAGTCAACTTCATCAAGCTCACAAGAGCGCAGCAGGAGGATGTAATCTCAAGAACCTTCCATGATAAATTCTGATTTCACATTATTATCAAAAAAAGAAGAGGTAATATATATGCCTCTTCTTTTTTGTGTAATAATTTTGTTGCTATGGACAACGATAAGAAAGCTTACATACACTCTGTTGAGACAGGCGGAACGGTAGACGGCCCAGGCATAAGATACGTCATCTTTTTTCAGATGTGTCCTCTCAGATGCAAATTTTGCCATAATCCTGATACCTGGCAGCTTCAGCCTGATAAAACAAAAACCTCGGACGAATTATTCTGCGATATCATGAAATACAAAGACTTCTTCTCTCTCTCAAACGGAGGGGTAACAGTTTCAGGCGGAGAACCTCTTTTGCAGGCAAAATTTGTTCTGAACCTGTTCAAAAAACTGAAAAAAGAAAATATCCATACAGCCGCAGACACCTGCGGATATGTCGATGTTGACGAAACAATCAAAGAATTATTTACATACACTGATTTGTTCCTGCTTGACATAAAACACCTCGACCCTCAAAAACATCTTGAGCTGACAGGCAAAGACAACAAAAAAGTCCTCAAATTTCTGCAAGCACTAAAAGAACACAACAAAAAGACCTGGATACGTCAGGTACTGCTACCTGAATGGACTATGGACGAAAGCTATATAAACCATTTGATAAACTATCTTAAAGACTACAAAAATATCATCGAAAAAATCGAACTCCTGCCTTACCATGAAATGGGCAAGGAAAAATGGACAAAACTCGGACTAAAATACACTCTTACAACAAAACCTCCAAAAAAGGAGGCTCTGTTTGATATAAAAACCATGTTTGAAAAAAACGGTTTTGATGTCCTGCTCTCAGTGTAAACTAAACTTTGAACAGCACCATCTTGAACGGTGTCAAAGCAAGCAAACTATGAGGCTCACCTTCGGGCATTAAAATAATCTCCCCCTCTTTGAGAATAAATTTTTCATCGGAAATCGTTATCTCAACTTCTCCTTCAATTACCTGTACAACAGCATTTACAGGAGAAGTATGGGCAGCGATGGACTGGTTTTTATCAAACGCAAACAAAGTAAGCGAACTGGAGGTGTTAGCAGTTAATGTTTTACTGACAACTGAATTTTCCTGTATCTCAATCGCCGCTTTCAAATCAATTACCTGTTTTTCAAAATTTGTCATAATTTTATCCTCCATCAATGTCAATTCAAAATATCAGCCAAATCTTTCTCGGGTGTCGTAATCGGCTTAATTTTAAATTTTTCGACAAGAATATTCATCACATTTGGAGAAACAAACGCAGGCAGCGTCGGACCGAGGCGAATATTCTCAATCCCGAGATAAAGCAATGTCAAAAGAATACAAACAGCCTTCTGCTCATACCATGAAATAACTAACGACAAAGGAAGCTCATTAACCGAACACCCGAACGCTTTTGAAAGCTCAGCGGCAACCTTTATCGCACTATAAGCATCATTACACTGCCCCATATCAAGCAAACGGGGAAGCCCGCCTGCTTCACCCAAATCAATATCATTAAACCTGAATTTTCCGCAGGCAAGCGTCAAAACAAGCGTATCATCAGGTGTATTTTTCACAAAATCGGTATAATAATTCCTCCCGGGTTTTGCCCCGTCGCATCCTCCGACGAGAAATATATGCTTGAGCGCACCTGACTTCATGGCATCGACAACTTTATCAGCCGCCGATAAAACCGTATCATGTCCGAAGCCGACTGTTAATACATCTCCTCCGTTGATACCTGTCATCTTCTTATCTTCCGAATATCCTCCAAGTTCTAAAGCCTTCTTTATCACAGGAGTAAAATCTTTATCATCACCTATGTGTTCACATTCAGGATATTGCACAACAGAAGTTGTAAAAACTCTGTCTTTATAACTCTCTCTTACTGGCATAATACAATTTGTCGTAAACAATATTGCTCCGGGGAGATTGTCAAATTCTTTTTGCTGATTTTGCCATGCTGTTCCGAAGTTGCCTTTGAGATGATTATATTTCTTCAGCTCAGGATAAGCATGACAGGGCAGCATCTCACCATGGGTATAGATATTTATACCCTTATCTCTTGTCTGCTCAAGCAAAAGAGCTAAATCATGCAGGTCATGCCCCGTTACTACAATAAAAGGACCTTTTTCAACATTGGTCGTCACCTTTGTAGGAACAGGATGCCCGTAGGTTTCTGTGTTTGCCCTATCAAGAAGCTCCATACACTTCAGGTTTATTTCACCCGTTTTCAACACCATGGCAAGCAGCTCATCAGATGACAAATTTTTTGATAGTGCACTCAAAGCTTCATAAAAAAAGCTGTCGACATCATCATCTTTATACCCGAGAATTCTCGCATGATGGGCATAAGCGGCAACACCTTTCAAACCGAAAAGTATGAGCGATTTCAAGCTTCTTATATCCTCATCGCAATCCCATACAGTCCTGATATCAAAATCTTTTTCTCCAGACTTTGAAATGACTTCTTCAATCAGCGCTCTGATTGACTTATCATCAAAATTCACATTCGTAATTGTCGTAAACAAACCATCAATCAACAATTTTGTATTATCATCCGTTCTATCACAGATATGAGCGAGTTTTATCAGCAAGCTTGTCAGCTCATCCTGCAAGTTTGCAACATCCGCTGATTTGCCGCACACTCCAACCTGCGTACACCCGCTGCCTTTTGCAGTCTGCTCGCACTGAAAACAAAACATCTTGTTCATATTTATTATCTCCATATATTCACAACCAAATTATAAATTGCTATCATACAAATATCTGTTGCACATGCAACGAATTTTGAGGAGTAATTTTTATGAATATATTTGACGGAATAGATGAAGAAAAAAGGCAGGTGAAAATTCACCTGCCTTTTCGGGTATTGTACGGATAATTATTATTCAACAGTCAATTTTTTGATGTTTTCTTTTTCTGCTGCGAGTTTTGGAGCTTCGATTCTCAAAATGCCATGTTCCAATTTGGCTTTTGTTTTCTCAACATCAATTTCCTGAGGGAAGTAAACTGTTCTTGAAAATTCGCCGTATCTGAATTCCGATTTTCTATAAGATTTGGCGTTCTCTTCTTTTTCTTCCTCTTTTTTGGCATTGATGGTGATGTAGTTTTTGTCGATGTCTATATCAAGGTCTTCTTTTTTTACACCAGGCAACTCGGCTTTTACATTATATTCTTTGTCTTTTTCTTTTATTTCAACAGGAATTGCAAGTTTGTCCATCTCGTCTGCCGAATACATATATTCAGGGAACAAACTGTCAAAATTACGGTTCAAAATTGAACTGATTTCATCATTGACTGTTTTAATAAAACCATCAGGACTTTTTTTAATTAAGAATTTCATGATTAATCTCCTTTCAATTTTTTATATCTTATTTCCTACACACATATTATTACTCTCTATTGCAGAAATACCGTGAAATTTAACCATTTTTTAACAATGGGTGAAGACACCCGAGAACACTTTTCGGACGCATAACCACCACCCGTTTCTGGGCAAACAACGGGAGGTTCTTGAGAAAAATTTCCAAAGAACAAACTATTTCAACAACTTTGGAAATTCCTTGAGGATTTCTTTCGGTGTATTGAGAATCTTGAACAAACTCTCAGGAGGTTTATACCAATCGGGATTAAACCTGAAAATCGTTTCATACTGTTTGAGAAGACCGTCAAAAAAATCTTTTCCGACAAGTATTATTTTCTTTACGGGGTCTGTTTCCTCAAGATGTTTTTTGAAATTTATCAAACTGGTAGCTTCCTGCATAGTAGTCGACCCCCCTGGGAAAATAACAAAGTTATCCGATGTTTTGAAAAACTTGTCTATTCTTTCAGCCTCAGACTTTGCTTTTCCAATCGGCACACAATGTTTGAGGTCTTCATCTCCCCACCCCGGTTCAACAAGTATTGTCAAATTCTGAACAGGACGCCCGTTCATATCAACGGCAGAATGTTTTTTTGCCGCCTCATAAGCCGTCCCCATTATCCCATGCGAACCGCAGCCGGATAAAATATTATACCCGTTTTTGACAAGCCCTTCTGTCACCTCAGCGCACATATCCATATATTCTTCAAGCGCCCTGCTGTTTGTTGCACTGCCCAAAATTGTAACAGTCTTCTTCCTGCTCTCATCTGAAGTGTATTTATCAACCAGTCCGGGAACTTCGTCGAAAAACTTTTGTGTAGAAAAATTTACTGCCATCACAAGTTTTATTTTAGAACTCAAAGAGAATATTTACAACAACTTCATCTCATCTTTTATAATATCAACAAGCTTTCGCATATAATCAATTTCATATTTCGCACTGACAGGCAGCGGAAGTAAATAATGCGCAAGCTCTCGTTCGTAGCAATCGCCATGCACTCCCTCCCAATATCTGATAAGTTCAACTCCCTCACTCACCAGTCTTTTCCCGGCTCTCTCATCAGAAACCTTGAAAGGATAAACCATCGGGATATCATCATCTTCAAGCTCGACATCAAGCTCATTATTATATTTCAAACAGGAGTGCAAATAATCAAAATTCTCTCTTCTCCTCTTTGCCTCCCGCTCATAATCAACAGAAGATAAAATTCTCTCTGTTAAATAAGACATCTCTTTTACGGGTTCTTTATCAAGCAGCTCTTCATTTGCACAAAATCTTTCAAAAAAGTCCGAACTGCCGCCAGAAAACAAAGCCGGATATCTCTTTTCCGAATCATCTTTTTCAAACCCCCGCAATAGTTTCTTGCACCCGAATAAATAAGCTCCATCGGTAACATCAAAAAACTTCCTTGCAGAAACAAAACTCGCTAATCCTACATGCGGGGCATAAAAAGCTTGTGCATTATCAACAATCAGATTTTTATACAAAGATGAAAGTTTTTTGACATTCATTGAACAAATCCCAAAATAGTTCGGATACAACACAAAATCTTCTTTTCCAAAATCCTGCGCCGGAAAAAATTTCTCATCAATATGATAAATCCTTATCCTGCAGCCTTCTTCTCTCAGGGCTTTGAATATTACAGGGCAAATATAATAAGGCACATACATTTCTCTTATGTCATATGCCCTGATTACATATCTCAGACAGCTGCGTGCAAGATTCAGTTTTATTGAAGACTCAAAATTCTTTTTCATACAAAACATTATACAAAAACCGCCATGCCTGCACAAAACACTTGCAAGAAACAGAACAAACATCCATAATAATCTTGAATAAGAGAAGAGGAAGATTTTATGACTTTTGATATAAACAGCTGGTGTGAACTGTTCGCAGGTAAAGTACAAAAAACTTTCGGGGAAAAACTTTTGTTCATCGGCTTGCAAGGAAGTTACAAAAGAAAAGAAGCCAACGACGACAGTGATATAGATATGGTTGTAATCCTCAAAAACCTGACAATCACTGACCTTGATAAATACAAATCAATTATCAACTCTATGCCAAACAAAGAGAAAGCATGCGGTTTCATAGGAGGGGAAAACGAACTCAGAAACTGGACAAAATCAGAGTTGTTCCATCTGCTATACGACACAAAAGCTGTCTATAAATCTCTTGAAAATATTGTCCCTCACATCACACAAGAAGACATAAAATACGCATTAAAAGCAGAAGCAACATCTTTATACCACGCTTTATGCCACAGCTATCTGTATGACGAAGACAGAAAAAGCTCCCTTGAAATACTTGCAAAACAGATTTTCTTTATACTTCAATGCAAGTATTTTCTCAAAAATAATGAATATATCCCGACAAAAAACGAACTTCTAAAAAATTTATACGAAGCTGACAAAAAAATCCTTGAACTCTGCATAAACAGACATAATATACACAACTTTGAAGAAACACAGTTGACAGAAGCTTATAATAACCTCATTTCCTGGTGCTCACGGCTGATAACCTCACAAAAAAATGAGGCTCTTTGAAAAAAGAACCCCAAATTATCTATTATTCGAAGGAAAATACGGAAACTCACAAATTTCTCTTAATAGCAGCCTCAAGCTGTGATTTCGAATGCAGTCCGCTCATTTTTTCAACAACTTCACCGTTTTTGAAAATCATAAGCGTCGGGATAGACACAACCTGATAAGCAAGTGCAACCCCCTGATTTTCTTCAATATTCAACTTGGCAACCCTGGCTTTGTCCCCTATATCATTCGACAGCTCTTCGACTATCGGAAGCTGTTTTCTGCAAGGTCCGCACCATGGCGCCCAAAAATCAACAAGAGTAACACCGTCATAATTTGAAATCTCTTTATCAAAATTGTTCTGATTTAGCTCTAGAGTCATAATTCCTCTCCTCTTCAAGATAAAACCTTTTTGTTTTTATTTATCTTAACCGACCTCGAAGAATTTTAAAGCCCCCGAAAGTAGAACAAAATATTTTTTATCTCAAACAGACCTCTCCGAGAACAAAATCCCTGATTACCTTAGAAACCCCGAAAGAATTATTATCGGGCGCTTCAAAATTTGCGGCATCTTTCACACTCTCTGAGGCATTCCCCATCGCAAAACTGTATTTTGCCGTCTTGAGCATCTCTATATCATTATTAAAATCACCAAATGCCATAGTTTCTTCAGGCAAAATTTCAAACTTTTTCTGAAGCTGCAAAAGAGCATACCCCTTGTTAACTCTTCTGTCCATAACATCAAACCAGTTCTGAGAAGAAACAACTCCGACCAAATTTCCCTGAATATAATCCTTCACCTTCGGATAACCGTGTTCACCTGAGCCTGCAGGGTCAAAAACAGCTATTTTCAAAACATCTTCTTCTACACACCATGGGTTATCAACATACTCAAAGTTTGCATAATACTCGAGAATAATATCCTTATACCTGTCTTCAACCCGCAAAAAATAAGCCTTCGATTTTGTACACATTACAATCTGCAAACAGTCAACCTCAAGACACCTCTCCGCTATAAACGCACTTTGTTCACGAACCAGCGGGAAATTCACAACATCAATCCCGCATCCTGAGATATAAGCACCATTATCACTGATATAAACAACATTTTTATTATACGGCTCAAACAGCCTGCCTATGGTGAACTGACTCCGCCCGCTTGACGGTACAAACAAAATATTTCTTTTATCAAGCTCTTCAAGAATTTCAAAAAAATCAGGCGAAAGCTCTTTGTTATCATTGAGCAAAGTACCGTCCAAATCAGAAGCAATAAGTTTAATCATAGCAATCTCCGTTGTTCTCAAAAAGCATAGCAGAAAACAACGCAAAATTCCATTGACTACAGCTTGCTGCCGGTAGCTTTATAAAGAGCGATATAATCAACCATGCACTCGGCCTTCTGCTGCGCAACAAGTTTGTTTACATAAAGCAAATTTTCTTTGAACTGCAGCAAATCAAGCTTTGAGATTATACCCTCTCCGTATTTCAATTCGTTATATTTATAATCATCAGCTTCCAAACCAGCCTGTTTGAGAGTCTGCTCCATTTTCTCTTTATCAAGACGCACTGCAACCAGCGCATCATTCACTTCCTGAATAGCCGTCAGATTTGTCTGATAATAATTATGCAAGATTTTTTCATACTCCGTCTTCTTCAAACGAAGATTGGCAAGTCTTCTCCCGCCTGTGAACAACGGCATAAGCAAACCGCCGCCTAAAGACCAGAGCATATTTTTTGTGGTAAAAATACTTCCGAAATCACTCGCATTAAACAGAGCAAGACCGCTTAAGCTTATTGTCGGCAAAAACTCTTTCTTCGCAACACGGACATCTATCCCCGCTTTTTCAACCATCTTCTCCGCTTTCAGATAATCAGGTCTTTGCATAATTACCTCTGATGAAATTGATGAAGGAATCTCTGCATTGTGATTCAGCGCATCAAGAGATGTCCTCTGCAAAGACTCTGCATTCGCAGGACTTTCTCCCACAAGAACAGCAAGCTGGTTGAGCAGTTTGCTTCTCTGTTTTTTCAGCTCGACAAGGTCAGTCTGGCCGTTTACCAAATCTTTGTTTGCTTTTATAGTGTCTGATGTTGAGGTTATCCCTTCATGATTTCTCTTGAGCATCAAATCATATATCGTCTGTCTTGATTCGACTATCTCTTCCTGCAGTTCAATCATCTTATCTAACTTGACTATATTCAAATAAGTCGTTCCGACAGCAGACGCAACAGCGATATATGCCGCTCTTTCATCGAACTTTGACGCTTCATACAACTTCTTGACAGACTTTGTCTTGTCACGATTTTTCAAAAAGATATCAGCTTCATAACTCACAATCCCCGGAGCCGCAAACATCCAATCAGAATGAGAAGTTCCTGGCATCTTCATATAATTCGGGGCAAACCCGACTCCAATTTGAGGAAGCTCTCCGGCAAACTGCGCTCTAACATTCTGATAATAAGTTTCAACATTCAACGTCGCAACCTTCAAGTCATGGTTATTTTGCAGCGCCCGAACAATATAATCACTCAATACGGGATCGTTGAACTTATCCCACCAGTCAATGTTCAAATATCCGTATTTATAATCATCAGACACTTTGTTTTTTGTCGCAAAACTCTTGAACTGCTTCGGCGTTGCATCCGTTTTCTCCTGAACGGCATAAGCAACCGCAGGCATGTATACAGGTGCCTGTAAAGCAGCAATAACAGCTATTATCAAAAACTTTTTCAATTCTTGCCCCTTCATCTAAATGCTTGCATTTTTTATGGTAGTATGTTAGCATAACACTGTTGCAAATGCAACATGTATTTTTTACAACAGAGTTAAACTATTTCTAAAAAATTCTATGACACAAGCCGAAATAAAACATTATACAAATACACTATATTATGACCTTGAGCTGACGGCTATTTATTGCAGAATGCTTGGCAGCCAGCTTATTGAAAAAATATATCCGAATATGAATGACTACGAACTTCGTGCGCTGGATGCGATTTATTGCCATCCGAAAATCTGTCAGAGAGATCTTGCAAAACTTATTCTCAAAGACAGGGCAAACACAGGAAGAATTGTAGACTCTCTTGAGAGAAAAGGTTTCATAAAACGCTATAATGACACAAAAAACAAACGTCTTGTCAAAAGACTCGAAATAACGGAAGAAGGAACACAAGTCCTGTATGTGGTTTCAGAAAAACTTGAACCGACATACAAAATGATATCACAGGTCATCTCGCAGGAAGAGATTGACGACATCAGACAAAAACTCAAAAAGCTGAGAGAAAGTCTGAGCCAGGCGGTAGAAATGCAAATATAAAATAAAAGAGGTAAGAAATGAGCGAAGAAAAAGAGACAGAACAACAAGCAAGTGAAGAAAAAACGAAAAAGCCTTTCAAAAGATTTATATTTATGGGTGTAGCCGTTATCCTGCTGATTGTAGGAGGTTTCATCATATATGACGTCATACATTATCAATCTACGGATGACGCTTATGTTGAAACAACAACCGTACAGGTCGCACCCAAAGTTTCAGGAGAAGTTGTTGCCGTATACATAACAGACAACCAGTTTGTGAAAGAAGGAGATATTGTTGCGGAAATTGATGATGCCGACTACAAAATCAAACTCGCTCAAGCTGAAGCAAGATACGAAAGAGCTCTGTTAAATCAGAAAAACGCAAAAGCAAACTTCTCAGCGACAAACTCTGAAATAGCAGTTGCTAAAAAAGACCTGGAAAGATACCAGAATCTTTATAAAGCAGGAGCCGTATCAAAACAAACTCTTGATAATGCTCAAGCGCAATATGACAGAGCAAAAGCAAGATTAACCTCAGCTGAAGAAGCCCTTTTGTCTTCTTCAAAATCAAAAGTAGCGGATGCCGAAATCAAAGAGCTTAAAGCCCTGAGAGATATGGCAAAATTGAATTTGTCTTATACAAAAGTTCGTGCACCTCAAAGCGGAACAGTTTCAAGCAGAAGAGTCGAAAAAGGTATGTATGTCCAAACAGGAGCTCCTTTGTTTGTTCTGGTTCCAGAAAATGTTTGGGTTGTTGCAAACTTCAAAGAAAACCAGCTCAATGGAATGAAAGTAGGACAGCCGGTTGAAATTAAAGTAGATACCTATCCGAACAAAGTATTCAAAGGCAAAGTAGACAGCATACAAAGAAGTTCTGGCGCAAAAGCAAGCTTGTTCCCGCCTGAGAACGCTGTCGGGTCTTTCGTCAAAATTGTACAGAGAATACCCGTCAAAATTGTATTCGACGAAAAAATCGACACTGATAAATATACTATAGTTCCAGGAATGTCAGTTGTTCCAAAAGTAAGAATAAGATAAAAATCCTTTTCAAACGAGAATTCCCCCTATGTCAACAGAAACAAATATAAACTTACAGGAAGAATGGAAGCCCTCCAAAAATCCATGGCTTATTACGGCAGCACTCATGCTTGCCGTATTTATATTTGCTATCGACGGAACAATCGCAAACGTTGCCCTTCCTCATATGGCAGGAAGCTTTTCTTCAAGTCATGATGAATCGACCTGGGTGCTAACAAGCTATCTGATTGCAAGCGGGATAGTTATCCCGATGGTTGACTGGTTCAGCAAAGTTTTCGGTCGTAAAAACTTCCTTTTGATAAGCATAGTGCTGTTTACAGTGGCGTCTATGCTGTGCGGTATGGCAAACTCTCTGTTTCAAATGGTTTTATTCCGTATTTTGCAAGGAGTAGGCGGTGGAGGAATTATACCTATTGCGCAAGCTGTCTTGCTTGAGAGCTTTCCAAAAGAAAAAAGACCTGCCGCCATGTCTGTTTTTTCGCTCGGCGTCTTGCTGGCTCCGATTATAGGTCCCGTTGTCGGAGGCTGGATTACCGATAACTGGACATGGCCTTGGATTTTCTATATAAACATTCCTTTCGGGATTGCCGCAATAATCGCCTGCCATGAAATCCTCGAAGACCCGCCTTATGCGTCAAAACAGGAAAATGTAAAAACCGACGGGCTAGGATTTCTCTTCCTTTCAACATGGTTAATCACTTTGCAAATAGTTCTTGATAAAGGGAATAACGCAGACTGGTTCAACTCGACATGGGTATGCTGGACTTTTACGGTATCTGTTATCGCAGGTATTTTGTTTTTTATCTCCCAGCTTACAAACAAGGATTCGCTGATTGACCTGAAAGTTTTCAGAGATAAAAATTTCCTCAACGGAACAATAATCCTTGTTATAATAAATCTCATATTGTACGCTGCTCTTGCAATCCTCCCGCAATTTTTGCAGACAATGCTCGGTTATACAGCTTTCCTCAGCGGATTTTCAATGATGCCGAGAGGTTTGGGATGCCTTGTTTCGGTTTTGATATGTGCAGCAATATCAGACTATGTTGATAACCGCATACTGGTAGCTGTCGGACTTATATTCATAGGTCTTGGCGGTCTTGTCTTCGGATTTTTGAACCTTCAGATTTCCACCATAAATATCCTTTTTCCAAACTTCTTATATGGCTTGGGAATGGGATTTGCCATGATACCGCTTATTACCTTATCAAACAATACGCTTACTAATGCCCAGCTTACAAATGCAAGCGGGGTTCAAAATATGCTCAAAAATATAGGCGGTGCTGTCGGAACATCTTTTGTGGCAACAGCCATCTCAAGATTTTCTCAGGTTCATCAGCATTATCTTGTTGACAATCTCGTTGAAACAAACAGTGTCTATATCACAAAACTGCAAGCTCTTGCCTCTGCCTTGACTCAATATGCTCATCCGACGGTAGCAAGCTATATGGCGCAAAATACTCTGTATAATCAGATGGTGCAGCAGGCAACACTGCTTGCTTACATGGATGCGTTCCGCATATTCGGTATACTCGCATTAGTGGTTATTCCTCTATTATTCTTTATCGACGGGAATGTTCCGCTGAAAAAAGCTCAAAAAACAAACAACAAACACTAGATTCCTTATCTGTCCAAACACAGAAACGTGAAGTCACAAACACAGGCTTCACGCTTTTTATTATCTTTGATGAAGGCTCTCCTGTCTGATGATTTGACAGCTAAGAAATTTTATTATCTTCTTTATCACAGAAAAATAAGGAGCTACATACATGACAGAACCATGCCTGAATTCAGCCGAAAAAAAATTTGTAGAAATGTTGAAAAAAGAAGATAATCCACCTCTTTACGATTTGAGTCCTGAGGATGCAAGAATTTTTCTAAAAAATCTGCAAAGAAAACACTATAAAGAAATAGAAGCAGATACAAGAGATATCAACATATTTACTCCAATCGGTGGCAACGTTGACATAAGAGTCATCCGCCCCCAAAACAACCATGAAAAACTTCCTGCAATTCTTTATGTTCACGGCGGAGGATGGATTTTGGGGGATAAAGAAGTTTATGATATGCCATCAAAAAAACTCGCTGATGAAACAAACTCCGTCGTCATATTTGTTGACTACACAAAATCTCCCGAGGCGAAATATCCGACAGCGCTCAATCAAATCTATGGAGTATTGATGTATATCACCGAAAACCACGACGAATTCAATATATTTCAGGATAAAATTGCAATTGCAGGGGATAGCGCAGGGGGGAATATGGCAGCTGCCACAGCAATCAGAGCAAAAAAAGAAAACGGACCGAAAATTGCTTCTCAGGTGCTGATTTATCCCGTTACCGATGCTGATATGAACTCGAAATCTTATGATGACTTCAAAAATGGACCTTGGCTTACCAAAAAAGCAATGGAATGGTTCTTCAATGCTTATATCTCTAATCAAAAACAGCAAAACGACATATATGTTTCACCGCTTAAAGCTGACTTAGAAGACCTGAAAGGCTTGCCTCCGGCACTTATAATTACCGATGAAAACGACATACTGAGAGATGAAGGAGAAGCCTACGCAAGAAAGCTCGACGCAGCAGGCGTTGATACCATGAGCGTCAGAATCAACGGAACGTTCCATGACTTTTTTATGCTCAATGCTCTTGCCGGTACAGCTTCAGCAAAAGGAGCAATGTTGCTTGTTTCATCGTTTCTGCAAAAAGCTCTTCACTAAACTTTCTGCATAGCTCTCATTGCGGCTTCCTTCATTGATTTTACATAATCATATACATAAGGAGCCGCATCTTTGCCGTATTTTTCAATCAGCTTGACTATTGCGCTGCCGACAATTACACCGTCAGCTATCCCGGCGAATTTCTCTGCCTGCTCTGTTGTGTTTATGCCAAAGCCAATTGCCGTAGGAGTATCAGTTACTTTTCTGATAAGACCGACTATCGAATCCAAATCTGTCGTAATCTCAGAGCGAACACCCGTCACACCCATCGATGACACCACATAAATAAATCCTGTAGACTCTTTTGCTATTTTTTGAATGCGGTCATGTGATGTCGGCGCAATCAAGGAAATTAAGTCTATACCGTATTTTTTTGAAATTTCTTCAACTTCTGACTTCTCTTCATAAGGCAAATCGGGAATAATAATCCCATCAATCCCGACATCGGCACATTTTTTGAAAAACTCTTCATATCCGTAGTTGAACACTGGGTTCAAATAAGTCAAAAATACAAGAGGAATATCTGTTTTTTTGCGCACAGACTCAACCATATCAAAAATTTTTGATACGGTAACACCAGAGTTCAACGCCCTTGTGCTTGCACGCTGAATAACAATCCCCTCTGCTATAGGGTCTGAAAACGGAATACCTATTTCAATCAGGTCTGCGCCCGCTCTTGCCATCTCAAGAATAAACTTCCCGCTTGAGTCCACATCAGGGTCACCTGCTGTAATAAAACCTATAAAAGCCTTCTGCTTAAATGCATTATTTATCCTGCTCATCTATTAACCTTCCTCTGTATTTTGCCATTGCTGCAACATCTTTATCCCCTCTGCCTGAAAGACAAATAATAACAATATCATCTTTCTTCATAGCGGGCGCTATTTTCCGCACATGGGCAACAGCATGTGCGCTTTCTATAGCAGGGATAATACCCTCTGTCCTTGAAAGATATTCAAAAGCATCCACAGCTTCATCATCAGTTATCGGAACATAGCTTGCTCTGCCTGTACTGTGTAAATAAGCATGTTCAGGACCTATCCCCGGATAATCAAGCCCTGCAGAAATTGAATAAACAGGCGCTATCTGCCCGTCTTTATTCTGGCAGAACAAAGATTTCATCCCATGGAAAATTCCCAACCGACCTTTCGCAATGCTTGCAGCATGCTTATCAGTATCAAGCCCGTGTCCTGCTGCCTCGCAGCCAATCAGTTTAACATCCTTATCATCAATAAAATTATAAAACATGCCCATTGCATTGCTTCCGCCGCCGACACAGGCGACCACTGCAGCAGGCAGCTTGCCTTCATATTCGAGTATCTGCTCTCTTGCTTCTTTGCTTATCACGCTTTGAAAATCACGGACAATCGTAGGAAAAGGATGCGGACCCATCACAGAACCGAGGACATAAAGCGTATCCTCTGCACGAGCGGACCACTCGCGCATTGTTTCATTAACCGCATCTTTCAATGTCATGGTGCCTGATGTGACGGGATGCACTTTTGCCCCTAAAAGTTCCATTCTGTAAACATTCAACGCCTGTCTGTCAGTGTCCTCTTTGCCCATAAATATTTCACACTCAAGCCCTAACAACGCAGCAGCAGTCGCAGTGGCAACACCGTGCTGACCTGCTCCCGTTTCCGCAATAACACGTTTTTTCCCCATATATTTTGCAAGAAGAACCTGCCCCAAGACATTGTTAATTTTATGCGACCCTGTATGGTTCAAATCTTCACGTTTGAGATAAATTTTTGCACCTCCCAAGTCTTTTGTCATATTCTCAGCGTAATATAACAATGAAGGACGCCCCGCATATTTTTTCAAAAGGTCATCAAGTTCTCTCAAAAACCCGGGGTCTTTTTTGTAATAATTATAAGCTTTTTCCAAGTCTATTATTTCATTCATCAAGATTTCAGGAATATATTGCCCTCCATACATCCCGAACTTAGTTATACTCATATTTCAGTCCTCTTACAAGTTTTGTTATCTCAAATATTTTTTTTTCGTCTTTGAATCCGTCTGTTTCAACCCCGCTGCTGATATCAACACAGAATGGGTGCACCGTATCAACAGCATGCTCTATATTGTTTATGTTCAAACCTCCAGCAAGAAAAACAGGTTGTTTGATATCGGGAACAAGCGTCCAGTCAAATACACATCCTGTGCCGCCGAAAGAATTCTCCTTAAACGAATCCAGCAAAACAAAATCAGCGCCATTTTGTGCCTTTTCTTTTATATATTCACGGGATAGCCCTCTGATTGCTTTTATGACAGGGAGTTTTGTTTCTTTTTTCAATGTTTTTATAAAATCACTGTTTTCATTTCCATGCAGCTGTATCAGGTCGATAATCCCGCTCCCGCATATTTTTTTGATATTTTCGATACTTTCATCAACAAACACTCCGACTGATTTGATATCAGGAGATAATCTTTTCTTCAGCACAGCAGCCTGAGCAGGAGTTATCTGTCTTTTTGATTTTGCAAAAACAAAACCCGCAAAATCAACACCTGCTTTATTCACAAAATCAACATCGCACTCTTTTCTTAAGCCGCATATTTTTATCTTTAAAGAAGTGCCTCTCATTTTGCACCTCCTCTCAGACTTTTTAGGACATCAGCCTTATTTTTGGAACACATAAAAGTCTCCCCGATCAACACGGCATCAACCTTGTTTTCTTTCAAAATTTTTATATCCTCAGGGGTTTTTATCCCGCTTTCAGAAACAAACAGCACGTTATCAGGTACAAATTTACGCAGCCTCAAACTGTTGTTCAAATCAACATCAAATGTTTTCAGATTTCTGTTGTTTACACCGACTATCCTCGCTCCTGCACCAAGAGCCTTCGAAATTTCATCTTCGTCATGAGCTTCAACAAGGGCGCTCATCCCTAGAGAATCAGCAAGAGCAATAAATTCAGCAAGTTTGTTTTCATCAAGTATAGAGCAGATTAACAAAACAGCGCTCGCTCCGATAGCTCTCGCCTCATAAATCTGATACTCATCAATCGTAAAATCCTTTCTCAACAAAGGAATTTTGACATTTTGTGCAATTTCAGAAAGATACTCATCAGCACCGAGAAAAAAATAAGGCTCTGTCAAAACAGATATCGCAGATGCCCCTGCCCTCTCATAATCTATGGCTGTCTGAATATAAGGAAAATCCTCGGAGATTATTCCCTTTGAGGGGGAAGCCTTTTTTACTTCGCAGATGAAAGAAATTCCATCCTCTTTGAGAGCTTTCTCGAACAGAAATTTTTCACAGATGCAGTCCTTTGCAATGCTCTCAAGCTCTTTGATAGAACGCTTTGTTTTCAGATTTGAGAGTCTTTCTTTTGTCTTATCTACAATTTTATCGAGTATATTCGTCATCTTACCTCATTTGTAATTTTTATAAATTCATAAAATTTCTTCTCGGCAGCCCCGGACTCAATAAGCTCTTTTGCAAGAGCAACCCCATCGAGCAGCGAATTAACTTTTTTCGCAGTATAGAAAGCAAGAGCCGAGTTCAAAACAACGATTTCTTTCTTTGCTCCCTGTTCTTTACCGCTGAAAATATCCTTCATAATCTGAACATTATCTTCGATATCTGCACTCTTAAGCTCATCAAGAGAATAAGTCCCGAGTCCTAAAAGAGATGGATTTATCTTGTATGACATCATTTCGCCGTTGCGGATTTCGCAGACCATTGTTTCATCAGTAACGGTAGCTTCATCAAGCCCGTCAAGACCATGAATAACCATTCCGTTTTTTATCCCGAGGTGAACCATCGCATAAGCCATAATATCAACAAGCTCGGGTTCAAACACCCCCATAATCTGCATGGAGGCATTCGCAGGATTTACGAGCGGTCCAAGAATATTGAAGAATGTACGAATTTTTATCTCTCTTCTGACAGAGGCAACATATCTCATAGCAGGGTGGTGGTTTTGTGCGTACATAAAACACAATCCCGTCCTGTCAAAAATTTCCCGTTCCTGCGACGGTGTCGTAAGAATGTTTACGCCTAACGCTTCAAGGACATCGGCAGCTCCGGTTTTACCTGAAGCGGAACGGCTCCCGTGTTTTGCAACAGCAACCCCGCCTGATGCAACAACAAACATTGATGTTGTTGAAATATTAAACGTATCGGCGCAATCACCGCCGGTTCCGACTATATCTATCGCATCGATGTTATGTAAGCTTACTTTGAAGCATTTTTCTTTCATAACACTTGCTGCAGCAGTAATTTCTTCTGCAGTTTCGCCTTTCATCCTCATAGCTGTCAAGAAAGCTGCAATTTGAGCATCAGTCGCTTTCCCGTCGGCAATCTCTTCCATTGCCGCTTTTGTCAGTTCAAAATCAAGATTTTCTCTTTTTGCTGCCTGTATAATCGCTTTTTTTATCATTTTTTCACTATTTCCAAAAAGTTCTCTGCTATTTTTTTGCCCGTCGGTGTAAGGATTGACTCGGGGTGGAACTGCAAACCATAGATGTCATAATCAACATGTTCTAAAGCCATTATTACACCGTCACGGGTCTTTGCCGTAATTTTCAATTCTTTAGGGAGCGTCTTCTCCTCAGCTACCAGCGAATGGTATCTTGCCACTTTGAAGGTTTCAGGCAAGCCCTCAAACAATCTGCATGATGAATCAACGCTAATCTCAGATGTTTTCCCGTGCATAATTCTTTCAGCATAAGTAACCACTCCGCCAAATGCCATACATATTGCCTGATGCCCGAGGCAAATACCGAGAATCGGAATCTTATCCGCAAAATATTTCACAACATCAATGCAAACACCAGCATTCTCAGGGCGCCCGGGTCCCGGGGAAAGGATTATTGCGTCAGGTGAAAGCCCATCAATCTCTGAAACCGTAAGTTCATTGTTTCTTATCACCCTTATATCATGGTTTATCGAGCCAACAAGCTGGTATAAGTTGTATGAAAAGCTGTCATAGTTATCAATCAAAAGAATCATACTTCCTCCTCTGACAGCTTCAATGCGTTCATAACAGCACGGGATTTGTTTATGCACTCAGTGTACTCATTCTCTGGAACACTATCAGCAACAATACCCGCACCGACACGAACAAAAACTTTCCCGTTCTTTTTGAAGGCTATTCTAATAGCAATGCAGGTATCCAAATTTCCCGTAAAATCAACATATCCGATAGCACCGCCATAAATTCCTCTTTTGTTGTTTTCAAGCTCGTTGATTATCTCGCATGCTCTGATTTTTGGAGCACCTGAAAGTGTTCCGGCAGGGAGAATAGAGCCTATGGCATCAAGAGAATCCTTATCATCTCTGATATCACCGACGACAGTCGAACCGATATGCATAACATGAGAAAACCTCTCAATTGTCATATATTTTTCAACTTCTACGCTGCCGAATTTTGAAATACGCCCGATATCATTCCTGCCCAAATCAACAAGCATGTTATGTTCGGCAAGCTCTTTTTCATCAGATAACAAATCTCTCTCAAGCTGTCTATCTTCTTCATCAGTTTTCCCTCTCGGCTTTGTTCCTGCAAGAGGGAAGGTATATAATTTACCGTTATCAAGTTTGACAAGCGTTTCAGGAGAAGCACCCGCTATTTCCAAATCATTGCTCCCGAAATAAAACATATAAGGAGATGGGTTGATAGTCCTCAAAAAACGATATGTATTCAACAACTCACCTTCAAAATCAGCATCAAAACGGTTTGATAATACAACCTGAAAAATATCACCCTCTTTTATATAATGTTTGGCTTTTTTCACCATATCGCAGAATTTTTCTTTATCAAAAAGAGGGCGGAATTCTGATTTCAATCTTCCCGGCAAAACTTTTTTCGGGAAGCCGTTTTTTATCAAAGAGGCAAGTTTCTGCAGCTCTGATATTCCTTTTTTATAATTCTCTTCCAAGTTATCTGTTTTTATGTTTACTATCAAAACTATCTTCTGCCGCAGATTGTCAAAGGCTATCACCTTATCAAACAGCATAAGGTCAACATCTTTGAAATTCTCTTCATCAAGCGCATCAAGCTTGAGCTTAGGCTCAAAATATTTAATAAAATCATAGGAAAAATACCCGACAAGACCGCCTGTGAATGGAGGAAGGAAGTCAAGACGCGGACTTTTGTTATCCTCGATTATTCTTTTTATATATTTCTGCGGTTCATCAGTGTTAATTATGTCGGTCTTTTCATCACTCTTGAGCGTAAGCTTGCTGTCATGGCATGTTATCTCCATTGAAGGAGCAAAGCCCAAAAACGAATACCTTCCCCACCTCTCTGCTTTTTCAACACTCTCAAGCAAAAAACAGTGGTCATCAATACCTTTGAGAATTCTCAATACCTCGATGGGAGTTCTCACATCGGCAAAAATCTCCGTGCTAAGCGGAATAACCTTGTAGTCATCCGCTAAATTTCTTGCCTCATCTAAATCCGGTTTATACATATAAAACACTCCGAGTTATCTAAGATTATACCAGATAACTCAAAGTATTCAATATTACTACAAACTTAGAATATATATTCCGTTCCGAATCTGAATGCCTCAAATGTTTCAGAAAAATAGTCACGGGGCAAGCCTGATTTTTGCTTCAAAGAATCCAGAAAATATTTCTTATCAGGCAGCTGCTCCCACACGCTCGGAAGATAAACAGCCTGATAACGTCCGTCTTTAATAATCAATCCGTCAACAAAAGGCACTATCTGTGAAAGCAAATCATCTTCGTCTTTGAACTTCATCTTAACGGGTGCAGATAAAATCGACACCTTCAACTCTGTCTTCAAAAACTCTTCTTTTGAAACTGGTGGGAACCTCGGATCAGAAAAAGCACTGTTATAAGCATTTTTTACGAGATTATCAACAAGAGGCTCATAAGCAAGAATAGACCCGATGCAACCTCTCAGGTTACCGCCTATTTCGAGGGTAACAAAACATGCTCCAAACTCATCAAAAACAGGAGCATAATTCTCGGGAGAATATTTCCCGTCATGTTCAATGCTTTTTCTGCAAATATCAAGAACAAACTCGCTGAAATATTCTTTTATAAATTTATTCTTCTCGCCCTCATACAACATCCATGAACCATAACCTACAACACGTGAGTTATCTCCGCTTATATCACCTGAATTGAGCATGCCGGTTCTTATCAAAGAATAACCTCTTGACTTTGCAAACTCGCAAAGACCGCAGATACCGACAGACCCGCATGCCTGCTCGGGATGGAAAGATGATATATCAACTTCTTCTATCATCCTTGCTGTTGTAAGATCAACTTTCCTCGCATCTGGAGAAGACAGAAAATGGCTCAAATCAGACGATATCACAAACGCATTTTTTTCATCTTCCCAGTAGTGAGAAATTATTTCGGTAATTTTTGACGCCTTCTCTCTTCCGACCAGAACCGGAACTATTTTGAAATATTCAAAAATGTTTTGCAGCATCGGCAGCTGGACTTCAATCGCATGTTCGTCTTTGAATGCCTCATTATAAAAACCGCATCCGAACTTCTCTTCAAGTTCGTTATTTATCTCTTTGTTTAGTTCAACATCCCCTAAAGGAGTTTCCCATGCGTCAAATCCGGAAAGAGCAGCCCCTTCGACAAACACTCTGTGAGCAGGCGCAAAAATAAAAATATTTTCAACTTTCTTATTCAAACAATTCAATCCCTCAAAAGCAAGCTGCCCTGAATAATAATATCCTGCATGCGGAACAATGACCGCACGTGAAGAATAAGCATAATGTTTCTTCAAATTTTTTTCAAAATCTGATATCTGCGATAAAAGTTCTTCTTTATTCTCCGGATAAAAAGCTCCCGCTACCGAAGGGGTTTTGACTTTGTACATAATCACCTTGCTGTTTTATTTAACTCCAAAATTAATTATAATATGTTTTATGAAATATCAAAGCCCCCTAAAAGATAATACTCTTAAATGCGAAGTATGCCCGAGAGGCTGTATTCTCAAAGAAGGACAAAGAGGTTTCTGCCATATCAGACAAAATCTCAACGGAGAAATAATTCTGACATCTTACGGTTATACAACAGGGCTGGCTATTGACCCTATCGAAAAAAAACCTCTGTATCACTTCCTTCCATCATCAAAAGTTCTCTCCTTCGGAACTCTTGGCTGTAATATGGGCTGCATGTTCTGTCAGAACTGGCATATATCAAAGTCAAAAGAAGACACCTCTCTTCTGCAAAAAGTTGCGCCCGCTGAAATCGCACGAATTGCAAAAGATTATGACTGCAAAAGCATAGCATTCACCTACAACGACCCTGTCATATTTCTCGAATATGCAATTGACACAGCAAAAGAAGCCCACAAACTTGGAATAAAAACCGTCGCAGTAACAGCAGGCTACATCAATAAGGAAGCAAGAAAAGACCTCTTCGAACATATTGATGCGGCAAATGTTGACTTGAAGAGTTTCAGCGAAAAATTCTATCGCAAAAACTGTCTTGCTTCCCTTGAACCTGTTCTTGATACCCTAAAATACATAAAACAAAAAACAAATACCTTCTTAGAGATTACCACTCTTTTGATAGAAGGTGAAAATGACAGCGATGAAGAAATCAAAAAAGAATGCGAATGGATAAAAAACAACCTCGGAGAAAACACTCCCATACACTTCAGCGCATTTCATCCGAGTTATAAATTCCTTGATTATCCTGGAACAAAAGCCCAAACTCTTCTGAAAGCCCGTGACATAGCAGTCAACACAGGCTTAAACTACGTTTATACTGGAAATATACAAAATACCGGAACATCATCAACTTACTGCAAAAATTGCAAAAATATGATTATAAAAAGAAACGGCTTTATGGTTGAAGAGCTTTATATTGACGGGGAAGGGAAATGTGCCTTCTGTAAAACACCGTGCGACGGAGTTTTTTAGACAAAATATTATCTGAAAGTGTTAGAGTTGCAGACAACAAACTCCGTCCAAAACTGACTTTTTTGACAATGAATTTCTCCTGACAATTTTTTATAGTAAAAATACCATGAAGAACAAATACTATGAAAAAGAGAAATTCTCCGCTGAATCATCCGTGGAAGAAAAACAAGATAACCCTTGCTGCCAACTTCTGAAAGCTGTCTGCGGAAGTGATGTCCTGCACTATGATAAATGGAGCGAAACAAAAGCTTACAGAGGAGTCGGCGCTGCAGGCTCAAAAAGATGGCTCTCAAACATCGTACCCTCGGATGTCCTGAACCGCTCACTCAAACGTGCTGTAAACTCAATTATGACACTCAGCGAGGGAGGGATATTCTACCGCAAATTTCCAGATAACATCGACTCCCCGAACTACGGCGACAGATGGGGCAGACTTGCGAATTATATTGAAATAAATAACCGTGCCATTGCAAAAATGGACGGAAACAGATGTTCTGACGGCATAATCAGCACAATAAAACTTCTCAGCGCAATTCCTCCTTCAGCAAGAAGCTGGGCAAACTGCATAATCCTCTCGCAAATTTTCCCGAACATCTACGGAGACGGATACAACAAACTTCCTCATGAAGAAAACTCAATCTACGGCATAAAACTAAACGCCGGCTACAGCGAAAATATTATAGCAAACTCAATCATCAGCAAAATAAGCCCGGAAGACCAGCTCCGTGCCTTCAATGACCTTGCTCATTTCCGTGGGATAAAAACAGGCTTCCGAATGGTCATCTCGGAAGACCAGCTCAAAATAGCAAGACCTTATCAGGAAGATGAATGGTTCAGATGGTGGAACAAAGAACATGAAGAACTCTTCATTGAAGAATGCGCAAAACTCTTCAACCTCGGGTTCGAAGCCATGTTTATCGACTCAGCAAAACATATCGGGGGCTATGACCTCGGAAACTACACAGGCGTCGGAGCACTGCCTGATTACCATCAAATGCAGCATATTCTGCACGAAATCAGAAGACGCACCGGGAAAACCACTCTCAGTTTCGTAGGCGAAAAGAGTTCGGATGATTTTGAACGCTACAGAAAAATGGGTCTGACAGCAGGCACATCATTTGTCAGTGTGGACAACTTTGATTCCGTAAAAGAATGGTCTGATAAACTTAAATATTCAAGGGACTATGCACCCGGAGCAGAAGTGTCAAATGACAACGACGAAGGAGGAAGAAGCTACGAACAGCGCCTCTCAAGAATAAGAACATGCCTGTTTGCATTCACTTATCCAAGTGATAAACTCCCGAGTTTCATGCAGACAGAAGACCTCTTCCCACTCAGATATGATACAAACACCCACCATCTGATGATGTGCAACCCGTCTTATTCAACAGATGGAACACCTGAAAGCCACTGGGAAAATCTTTTTGCAAAAGACGACGGAAGATATTATAACCATCTGGTCGGCGAGCTGTTTGCATATGCTCTCAGTCTTTGAGCAAAATCTTCTCAATCCGGACAACGTATGATAATCCTCTTGAGCATACCACGGCTCTGTTATTTCCATGTCAAGAAAACAAGCTTCTTCAAGCTTTCTTTTTATATAAGAATTATAAGCCGGTGTCTTCAAGTGATTTGAGATATTCGGTCTGTTTGCGTCTGTCCCAGTTCACTCCTCTTCTCAAGACTTTTGCCGGAACCCCTCCGATAATTGTATTCTCCTCATCAAACGATTTGGTAACAATACTCCCGATGCCAACAACCGTGTTATCAGGTATTGTGACATCTTTCAATACAACAACATTGCGTGCAACCCACACATGGTTGCCAACTGTTATCCCGTATTTAGTCAGATTTATATTTTTTTTATCAGAAATATCATAAATTGTATGCCTGTCAGTTCCCAAAAAATTTATCCCATCTGCAAACATACAATCATCACCGATTTTTATGGAGCAGCAGCCCTCACTCTCAATATCAAAACGAACATGACCCGTAAGATAAAAATTTTCTCCAACTAAAAGGGATGTTTTCCCCCCCCCCCGAAAATTCGCCTCAAGCCTTGCTATACCATACTTTGAGCCTTTTATTCGTGCAAAATGATTTTCTCCTTCCATTTCAATCCTCGATTGATGCCAGCTCTCTTTTTTGAAATTGCAGGGTTCAAAAATTTCTACAGTGCAATTTTGTCCTTTGAACACAACATCAAGACCGTCAATTTGGGGAAACTCGACAATCTCACCGTTTTCTTTATGCAAAATAAACTTGTTCCCTCTTTTTTCTTCACGCTCTTTTTGCGAAAGTCTGAATTTCAGCTTTATCCCGCAAAAACGAATAATTCTGTGAGTCCCTTCAACTTCTTCCGTATAGAATAAATTTTTCATAATCATTATCCGAATTATTTTTGTATAACAGAGTTTTTAGCTTATTATAATATTTATTACGGTATTTGTAAAAATCTTATATTCGGGATTTATATAGCAAATTCCGCCCCAAATTTCTAAAACAACGTCATACTGAGCGTTAGCGAAGTATCTGAATAAAAAGGATTCTTCAGGCTAAAGTCCTCAGAATGACAGACTTTTAATAGTATATATGGAATTTGCTATATAAGTTCCTTATATCCACACTGTTTTTATTTTTTGAACGCAAGCTGACAAAAGACAACATAGCAAAATTCATGAAATACAGATATGCCTGAATCTGTCAGTGAGACTTTTTCCACTCTTTGATTTTTTCAAGTTTGGCTTTATATTTTGCCTCAAGACCCTGTTCCGTCGGATGATAATATTCCTTGCCCTTAAGCGAGTCAGGCAGACACTGCATGCTTGTCAGTTTTTCTTTTGTATCATGTGCATACTGATAGCCTTTGCCGTAGTTAAGCTCTTTCATCAATCTTGTTGGAGCGTTTCTTATGACAAGCGGAACGGGCTCTGCGAGTTCTTTTATGGCATCTTTTTTTGCTGTTTCATATGCAACATAAAGCGCATTTGACTTTGGAGCAAGCGACATATAAACAACAGCCTGTGTAAGATGCACCGAACACTCTGGCATTCCTATAAAATGACATGCCTGATATGCAGCAACGGCAATCTCAAGTGCATGAGGGTCGGCAAGTCCTACATCCTCGCTTGCAAATCTGGTAATTCTTCTTGCAACATACAAAGGGTCTTCTCCTGCCTCAAGCATTCTTGCAAGCCAGTAAACAGCAGCATCAGGGTCAGAGTTTCGCATTGATTTATGAAGCGCTGAAATAATATTGTAGTGTTCTTCGCCGTTTTTATCATATAAAAGCGACTTTTTCGATATACACTGCTCAAGTGTGTCATCAGTAACGGTTATTTCACCGTCGCTGTTGACATCACCGTTCAACACCACCATCTCAAGAGTTGAAAGAGCATTTCTTGCATCGCCGTTTGCAAACTTTGCCACCACTTCAAGCTGGTCATCTGTTATGTTTACCTTTTGATTTCCAAATCCTCTTTTATCAGTGATTGCTCTTTTCAAAAGAGAAACCAAATCTTCCGTTTTCAATCCCTGCAAAACAAAAACCTTACATCTTGAAAGCAAAGCGCCATTAACCTCAAACGACGGATTTTCGGTGGTCGCCCCGATAAGGATAATACTCCCCTTCTCAACAAACGGCAAAAACGCATCCTGCTGTGCTTTGTTGAAGCGATGTATTTCATCCACAAAAACAATCGTCTTCTCTCCCATTTTGCGGGCTTGCTCGGCTTTTGTCATCACTTCTTTGATTTCTTTTATACCGCTTGTTACTGCTGAGAAGTTAATGAATGCCGAATTTGTTTTGTTGGCAATAATAGTCGCAAGAGTTGTCTTCCCTACCCCCGGAGGCCCCCAGAATATGAGCGATGAAATCTTATCTTCTTCTATCAATTTTCGCAAAATTTTCCCCTCGCCAATCAGATGTGTCTGTCCGACAAATTCATCCAAATTTCTCGGTCTGAGGCGGGATGGCAGCGGTTGGTTCGATTCATTTGTAAAAATTGATGTCTGTTCCATATTATCCCTTTTTATTTATAAAATCGCTCAATATCCGTGGAATGCTTCTCGGTCCTCTTATTGCATTAACTCCATAGTCTTTCAATATTTTAAACGATAAAAAGTCTTTGTCATATTTTTTTAGCAATCTTATTTTCATTACTTTGTTAATTGTTAAATTTTCATCTTTATAATCATAAGGGATATCAACTTCTGATGCTTCGCATTTATAACGTACAGCTGATAAAGGAGCACCGACATATAAATAAACAATATCCCCCGTTTTAATATTGCTTGATTGTTTCCAGATTATTTCACCGCTTTTTTTGAAAGCGGCATCAACATCAAAATATTTCGGGTTGCAGGGCACAAGCCATTCTGACTTCGCATTTTCTGTTTTCTTTCTTCCTTCAGAAAAACCATGGCTTTTTTCTATAAGCTCCATTATTTTCTCATCAGGAATACTTCCGTCGAGAATAATTGTTATCCAGCTCTTTTTATTCATGTGATAAGCCGGATAAAATCCATCAAGCTTAAGCAAGTCTTGTATCTCGTCTTTGTCGAGTTTTATGTTCAAAATCTCGACTTCTCCTGATTTTTTTTTATCAACCTTCGACCTGTCAACACGTGATATCAAAGCATACCATTTCTCGCTTTGAGGATTTCTGAACACACCAAACCCTGGAGATTTCTCCCACAAAAACTCAGGAGAGTCATGGTACTTTGATTTTATCAAATCAGTAAGACGGTTTGCCTGTGCATAAGCAAAATATGTATCACTGCAGCATGCCTGCGCTATCAACATCAAAGCGTTTTCATAAGCCTCTTTAACATGCCCGACAAATGAGCCGGCAGCCGTCTCAACAAGATGAAGAGTGTACAACTCGCCTGATATAATATCAACAAGCTTTGTTTCCATCTCTTTTTCGCCTGATATAACAACCGTCAGCGAAAACTGGTTATCAAGAATATCTCCGGTATAAACGAATTTTTTACCTTCCCGTACAAAGCCGAATTTTAGTAGTTTATTTTCGTTGAATATTTTATTTTTGAATATTTTGACAGCAAAACTATCCATAGCACGCACCGCATTAAAATAGTATGAGAATGCCGATAAAAAACTTTTTCTCTAAATTACATCCTCAAGCAGTTTGCCCAATCTTTTGATGCCTTCTTCTATTGTCCGGGAGTCAGCGTTCGTATAATTCAAACGCATTGCGTTAACATCTCTTAAGCCGACATAGAACGGGTCGCCGGGGACATAGACGACTTTTTTCTCCAAAGCTTTCGGAAACATCTCAACAGAGCTGACGCCCTCAGGGAGAGTTACCCACAGAAACATACCGCCGTGAGGTCTTGTATATTTAATTTCTTTCGGGAAATATCTTTCCATAGCATTAAGCATAGCCCCTGCCTGCTCTTTATATAACGCCGTTATCTTCGAAATATGCTTTTCAATGTCATTGTGTGTGAGATAATCCCAAATCAAATACTGCGTGAATATGTTGCTGTGCAAATCGCTTGCTTCTTTTGCAAGAGAAATATTTCTCAATATTTCAGCATTCTCTGAAATGATAAATCCTGTTCTCATACCCGGAGTAACTGTCTTTGAGAAAGTTCCGAGAAGAATACTGTTTTTTAACTTCCCTGCTCCTATATAAGGCAGCCTTACTCCATCGAAACGCAAATCTCCATAAGGGTCATCTTCAATCAGAACAATATCTCTGTCTTTCAAAATGTCACGGATTTCCTGTCTTGTTTTCTCGGAATAACTCAATCCCGTCGGGTTCTGAAAATCAGGAATGGCATAAATAAATTTGATATTATCATTTTGAAGAATTTTCTTTAGCTCTTCAGTATCCATACCCTCAGATGTCAGATTAACCTGATAAAACTTCGGCTGATACTGAGAAAATGCCTGTATTGCGCCGAGGTAGCTCGGTTTTTCAAGGATTACTCCGTCATCTTTGTTCAAAAAAATCTTTCCTATCAAATCAAGTGCCTGCTGCGAGCCTGTTGTGATAAGAACATTTTCAAAATTGAGGTTTAATCCGAATTTTTTGTTATATCTTTCTGCGATATATTGACGCAGCTCAGGCAGCCCTGCGGTTATTGAATATTGAAAACACTTACTTCCGTAAGTTTTCACTATTCTGTCCATAGATACAAGCAAATCTTCCTGCGGAAAGGAAATCGGATTTGGCAGTCCGCCTGCAAAAGAAATAATCTCAGGGTCTGCAGCCGTTTTTAATATGCTTCTTATGAATGACGGCGGTGTTTGTTTGATTCTGTCTGATAATAAATTTTCCATATTTCATCTCCGCATAAAGAATAACATAAATTTGAATATAAAGCTAATTCTATAAACTTCCGCAAAATTTCAACAAGACAAAGCGCTGAGTTTCTCCATTTAGCATACTCACAAAAAACTGGGTGCGGTGGGATTCGAACCCACGACCAATTGATTAAGAGTCAACTGCGCTACCACTGCGCCACACACCCGTTTCATGAATATGCATTAATTATACAACAAACTAAAAAAAACTGACAAAAAAATCTTTATGATTTAAAATAAAAATTGAAGATACCGAAACAGGATTAAAAAAAATGTTAGAAGTTTATAAAGCCAAATGGATATTACCGGGAAATCAACAGGCGCTCGAAGATAAAGCTCTCGTTGTCGAAGAAGGAAAAATTGTTGATATCATCGATGGAAACTCTATCTCTGATATACTCGGAGATAAAGAATATCAGCTGTTCAGTTATGGTAACTCCATAATCACACCGGGATTTATAAACGCACATACGCATCTTCAATACACGGATGTCGGCAAAGTCAAACTGCATGACTCAAAGGCAATAATCAAAAAAATACTTTTATCCTTGAAAAAACTTTTCCTCGTAGGTTATATCCCGAAAGAAAAATTCATCGGCTGGTATATAGAAATGCTCAAGAATTACATCTGCTGGGATAAAAAAACAAGAATAAAATCCTTCAAAAACGGGCTTGAAATGTCAATTACCTCGGGGACAACTTGCGTTGCTCAGGTATCAAGAGAAAAAGAATTTGTCGAAATTCTGAACTCTTCTCCAATAAAATCATACATATTCATAGAACTTTTCTCAGATGAAAAAAAATCAAACAAAAAAGCTTTCAGAAAATTGAGAAAACAAATCAGAAGATTTATTGAAAGAAGAAACAACAACACTTATTTTGGTCTTGAACCGAATGCAATCTACAGCGTACACAGCCGTTTCTGGGAAGTACTCTCAAAATTTTCCCAAAAACACAACGTGCTGATGCAAACCTGCCTCGGCGAATCAATCGAAGAAGTTGAATGGCTCAAAAAAGGCTCATCCGATATAGACAAACTCTATAAGTTCATTGATTTTACCAACATGCGCCCCTCCCTTGAGAACAAAACGCCTGTTGAATACCTCAATGCGCTGAAGGTTCTGAACAGCAATCTGATAGCAGTCCATGTAAACCAGCTGTTTGACGAAGAACTTGAAATGCTGGCATCAAAAGGCGTAAGCGTTGTTCACTGCCCGAGAAGCAATCAGAAACTTCATAAAAAGACCGTGAACATTTTCAAACTGCTCAAATTTTTCCCTGAAAAATCGGCAATTGCTACAGACAGCCTCGCAAGCAACGATGACTTAAGCTTGCTGAACGAAGTGCGTTATATCAAAAAAGACAAAGACATAGATACGCTCAAACTGCTTGATATGATTACCATAAATCCTGCAAAAATGCTCAGACTGGACAACCTTATCGGCAGTTTGGACAAAGGAAAAGATGCTGATTTTCTTGTATTCAAACTGGATGAAGGCAAAACTTACAAAGACCTGTTTGAAAAGAGCCATCCTGACTATGTTTTTGTTCAGGGTAACCCTATTGTCAAAAACAAAAATCTTCTCATCAAAATCTAATCAATCAAATAAAACAAATCATCAACAACTTCAGAAGATATACCTAGCTGCTTAAGTTCATGAGAAATTGTCTTCTTCATTTTTGGTTGGTTTACAACGGCTGATATCACCAAATCAGGCTTGAGCTCGCACAGACAATCAGAAGAAAAAATTTTGTACCTGCCGAATGTCTGCCCTGCCTTTTCTCGATTTGCATCAACAATTCCAAGGATATTATTATCCTCAAGTTTGCAATTAATGATAAAACTCCTGAGATAATTGCTCGCTCCCCAAAACACGACTGTCCTTCCTTTTGCAATCTCACGCAGCCCGGTTAGCTGTTTTTTCTGTTCTTTTCTTACAAAATATTCCCCGAATAAACGCTTTTTCCATATTGTGAAATATATCGAAAAAACATTCAGCCTCCATGGTGTCTTCATCAGATAATACAAATATTTATCCCTGAATTTATACGAAAAATGCCCGGCACTCCACGGCTTGTTTCTGGTGACATAGTGTATAAGCTTGATTTCTGTTGACGCAATTTTCTCATCAATCTCCGGATTATCAACATTATACTGGAAATCCCACCCGTCATCGAGATATTTCACTTCGTTGTATAAAACACCGTTCAACAAATCCTGATCATTCCAAACCATCCTGTCAGGATAATCTTTCAGAAAATTGAACAACCTCTCTTCAATGTTCTCATCTCTCCATTTTTTGAGGTTAATCACAAGAATGCCCGAGTTGAAATACTCATGCCCGCCTGTTATATCAGCAAGATGCGACAAATCGGCAAAATCTCTGACAGCAGCTATCGAATAATTATCAACATCCGTATTCCACAACTCAGAGATATCACCAAGAACAACAATATCAGAATCAAGGAAAATAACTTTGTCCAATCCTTTCAAAAAATCAGCCATCTTAAGCTTCAGAAAACACTCGGGCAAAAAACGCTCATTAGCGGACCCGCACAAAGAAGCAAACTTCTCCCTGTCAACAAAAACAAATTCTATATGCGAGATTGAAGTTTCGGCAACTTTTTTCAATTTTTCAATATTTTCAGGCGAAATATAGCTGTAGACAACAAAAAAATTAAGTGTAAAATTGCCCCTATAGTTTTGCAATACCGATGAAATAACAACTCCGGTGTGTTGAGCATAATTATCATAGCATGCAAAACAGATGTTTATAGACTCTTTTTTATTGTTTTTCATACACTAACTTATCCTGATTTATGAAAATAATTATACCATAAAAGTTCTAAAGAATGAAGATTTATAAGCCTTTTGGGCTATTTATACACGCAAAAAATTAATATAAAAAATTGTAAATATCGGCAGTAAAAAATTATAGCTTTTTTACAATTTGTGTGATAAAATATAATCACGTTAAAGAAGACCTAATTGAACTGAAGTCACAAAAGAAGGAGGCGGCATTCAATGGCAATCAAGGAATACATCAAAAAAGACTTATTATCCCCAAAAACTGACGATTTTTACGCTTACCTAAAACGTCAACAAAACAAAACAACTTTTAACGGTTTAGAACTTAGAACTTTTTCTTGGTACAAAAAAATATTAGGTATTGTATAAGTTTAAATAGTTTTTAAGGTATGGTAATTAAGTTTTTATTTAAGCAGTGTATATAATACACTGCTTTTATTTTGCTCTATATACTCATTCAATAAACGAAACTATATCATCAAGTTCTTTTTTGGGTGTAGGATTGACATTATTATTTTCAGGAACTCCTACGCACAAAAATGAAACTAATTTTGAAGGTTTCTCTATATTCAAAAGTTTCTCAAGGCCTTCATAAGCACAAATAGGCGCAGTCAGCCAGCAAGCCCCATAACCTGAGGCATGAGCAGCCAGCAGTAAATTTTCTATCGACGCACCAATGCTCAGCAATGAAGGCATAGGACGCATCCTCACAAGTTCAGAATCACTATAACCGTGTTTTATGAACAAATTTTCCATCACTGAGGTTCTTGATGTTTCAACAACGGCAATATTTACAGGAGCCTCCGTGAAGAAAGTCGAAAAATTTTTGTACATCAAAATTTTATTCTTAATCTCCTCAGACTCATCCCATTGAAGAAATTCATCGTACTTAGAATTAATCACCTCTCTGATTTTATTTTTCACATCCTTGTTTAAGATAACAATATACTGCCACATCTGAGAATTTGTAGCACTCGGAGCGACTCTTGCAGCATCAAGGATTTTCAGAATATCTTCTTTTGGAACTTCCTTATCAGAAAATTTTCTGACGGTCTTCCTTGTCTTGATTGCTTCAAACAACTCCATTGGCTTTTCTCCTAAAATGTTTTATATTAAAAAGGTTACATATTTATTTTACAGGAAATTATGAGATTTTTAACAGCACTTATTATTTTATTTTTCATAACCACAAATGTCTATTCGGGAGAAGTATATGACCCGGCAAAACACGGCGGTTACAGATATTATCAAAACAACTACAACTACACACCATCTTCTGCAAAAGAAAATATTGTAATAATCCTCGACGCCTCAGGCAGTATGGATGAACAAATAGGCGGTGTAAAAAAAATAGACATCGCAAAAAGAACAATCCTGAAAGTCCTTTCTCAGGTGGCTCCTGATGTTGGTATCGGGCTGAGAGTCTACGGAGGAGAAAACTACTTCCTGCCATCAAAAGCCTGCAGATGCTCACACCTGAAAGTACCTGTTGCAACAAACAACCAGAACCAGATAGCTGCCGCCTTATCAACAGTACGCCCGATAGGGGCAACTCCGATTACTTATTCGCTCAAGCAGGCAGCGAACTATGACCTCGCAGGGAAAACAGGGACAAGACGTATAATCCTTCTTTCTGACGGAGAAGAAAACTGCGACGAAAGCCCTTGTGAATATGCCGTTAATCTCGTAAGAGGAGGCAGCGACATAAAAATAGATGCCATAGCTTTCTCAACAAACAAACTAACCGATAACCAGCTGAAATGTGTTGCCATGTCAACAAAAGGCAAATTCTACAGAGCGGACACCGAAGCAACTCTCCTGCATAGCCTGCTTGACAGTCTGAGAATACAAAAAGACGTCCAGGGAACTATCATTAAATAAACAATCCATGATAATATTAAAGTCAAAGGAGACACCTCTTATGATAAAAAAATTCAATACAACACTTCTGATATCAGTTCTATGCTTATGCACGGCTCTTAATGCCTATGCAGCAGCACCTGTCTGCCCGCTGCAGGGAACTTCAACCCAGGTGAAAGCCGCTGACCTTGTCAAAAATCCTGAAGCTTATCTCAACAAAAACGTCAAAATCACAGGTATCTTTGATAAATTTGTAACCATCGGGCTTGACTACAAACCTGCATTCAGAGATTCCAAAGACTACATATCATTTCTTATCAGAAAAGACGAAATTCAAGGACATATCATCCCTATGTCAGAATTGAAAATTCTCATCAGCAGAAAAACAGCCGAAAAACAACTCGCCAAAATAGAAAGCGGCGATAAAATCGAAATCGAAGGAAAGATGTTTTCTGCTGCACTAGGTGACCCCTGGGTAGAAGCATGCAAGGTAACCATCATCGCAAAAAAAGAAAAAAAAGACGATAAGGTCAAAACAGGAGCAGCCTGCAAAATTAACCCTTAGCTCGACTTATAATTTCTGTGGAAAATGTTCTAGTATACTGATATGATATTAATATCAGAATTTTATGTTATTCTGATTCTTACTTGCTTAGGTAAAACGGTCTGAGGATTTTGAATATGAGTGATAATGAAAAGAAAAATTATTTGACAATACATGGACACTTCTACCAGCCGCCGAGAGAAAACCCATGGCTTGAAGCAATTGAATTGCAAGAAAGTGCATCTCCTTTCCATGACTGGAACGCAAGAATTTGCGACGAATGCTACAATCCAAACTCAGCTTCAAGAATTGTGGACGGCAAAAACAGAATCATAGACATAGTCAACAACTATACCATGATAAGTTTCAACTTCGGACCGACACTTATGTCATGGATGGAACAATATGCCCCAAACACTTATGAAAGAATCGTGCAGGCGGACAGAAAAAGCATAGGTATCTATTCAGGGCATGGCAACGCAATTGCTCAGGTCTACAACCACATGATTATGCCTCTTGCAAACGACAAGGATAAATATACCCAAACAATCTGGGGCATCAAAGACTTTGAATACCGCTTCGGAAGAAAGCCTGAAGGTATATGGCTTGCAGAAACAGCAACCGACGACAGAACCATGGAAGTGCTGATTGACTGCGGCATAAAATTCACCATCCTATCACCGTATCAGGCTGCAAGAGTGAGAAAAATTAATGCAAAACAGGATTCTGCCTGGGAAGATGTCAGCTGGGGAAGTATAGACCCCGCAAGAGCTTACCGTTACTTCATCAAAGGGAAACCTGACAAATACATAGATTTGTTCTTCTACGACGGTTCTATCTCAAAATCCGTAGCATTTGATAACCTGCTGAAAGACGGAAACAGATTTATCAAAAGACTTCAAGACGGTGTTTCCCCACAGAGAAATTACAACCAGCTTGTAAATATCGCAACTGATGGCGAAAGCTACGGGCACCACACAAGATTTGGTGATATGGCACTGTCTTATGCACTCAAAAAACGTGCAAAAGATGCAGGGTTCACTATTACCAACTACGGTGAATATCTTGAAAAAAATCCTCCGCTTTATGAAGTTGATATCAAACCCGTTTCATCCTGGAGCTGTTTCCACGGTGTTGAACGCTGGCGAGATGACTGCGGATGTTCTACCGGAGCACAACCCGGATGGAATCAAAAATGGAGAAAACCGCTCAGAGATGCTCTTAACTACCTGAGAGATGAGCTTGCCGTTCTGTATGAAGAACAAATATCAAAATATCTTGATGACCCATGGGAATCAAGAAATGACTATATCAGTGTAATGCTTGACAGAAACGAAATAAGCCTTGGAAAATTTTTCAAAAAACATCAACGACGTGAGCTATCTTCAGAAGAGAAAACTCTTGTCCTGAAGCTCCTTGAAATTCAAAGACAGGCTATGTTGATGTTCACAAGCTGCGGGTGGTTCTTCGCTGATATTTCAGGGATTGAAACAACACAGATTATGAAATATGCAGCAAGAGCAATCGAGTTAGCGGAAACTTTCACAGACAAAGATTATGAAACACCGTTTTTGAATATTCTAGAAAAAGCCCAGAGCAACATCAAAGATATGGGCAACGGAAAAGAGATATATCAAAAATTTGTCAAACCTTCAGTTGTGACGACAAAACAGATTATTGCACAATGGGCAATCTCTTCATTATATCAGGATTTTGAAGACGAAACAGAATTATATTCTTACAACATAAACAGACTTGATTATCGTAAAATCAAAAATGCCAAAACCGTTATGGCATTCGGCCGAATCAAAGTCACATCAAAAATCACTCTTGAAACAAATGATATGATGTTTGTCATTATCAAGTTTGCAAACAGCGATTTTCATTGTGCAATCAAAGAATTTTCAAATCAGTCGAATTACAACAAAATCAAGAACGAATTGCTTGATAAGTACATGAACGCCTCGTTGACAGATATAATGAGAGCAATCGATATCAACTTCGGTCTTGAGTACTTCTCGGTAAGAAACCTCTTCCAGGACGAAAGAAAAGATATCCTCAAAATACAGCTCAAAAATAAAATCAACAGATCTTCTCAAACATTTAAATCATTATATGACGAAAGTAAAACAGGTATCCTCCAGCTCGGGAAACTCGGAGTGCACATCCCTGAATATGACATAATGGCAAGGTACTCTCTGAGCAAAGACTTCAACGCCTTATTCAACGAAACGGCAGATATCTTTGATGAAGAACTCATTCATCAGGCCGTTGATATTAACAATGAAGCAAAAACCCTGAACATCCAGCTCAGCACAAAGTCCGTAAACAAGCTATTCATTGCAGAGCTGTACAAAAATCTGAACAAACTTTCAAAGAATATGGAAATATCCCATGCAGAAGTTATAATAAATCTGCTTGATACAGCTTCTAAAATCGGTCTGAAACTGAATCTTGCCGAAGCTCAGAATATCTACTTCAACAATATATACATCTACCTTGATGATATATTCGAGCTAATAAGAATTAAAAATCAAGACAGTATCCATAAAAAACTCGTTAAAAGCCTTATCATAATAGGACAAAAACTGAACATAAATATGGAATACTTTGAAGAAAAAGCCTCACAGCTATAAAGAAACTAAGCCTTGATTTTCTTGAGTGCGGCAGCGGCTTCCTCCCTGTCATCGAAGTGGATTGTTTCATCTTTGAGAATTTGGTAGTTTTCATGCCCTTTTCCGGCAAGAACGACTATATCATCCTCTGATGCCATCTTGATAGCAAGTTCAATGGCGCTTCTTCTGTCAATTTCAACAAAAATTCTGTCCTGGTCAAGTGACTGAATACCGCTCAAAACATCCGTAATAATCTGCTGAGGGTCCTCTGAACGAGGGTTATCTGATGTAATAATCACCTTATCAGCCATCTTCTCAGCAATATGTGCCATAATCGGACGTTTTGTCGCATCCCTGTCACCGCCGCAGCCAAACAAACATATCAGCTTTGATTTCTCTCCCCGCAGCTGGCCTGCAGCTTTAAGAACATTTTCAAGCCCGTCAGGAGTATGGGCATAGTCAACAATAACCAACGGCTTTGAGGATACGACCTCAAATCTGCCCGCTACGCTTTTTGTACTCTCAAGCGCTTTTTTGCAGGTTTCAAAATCAATTCCCGCAAGAAGTCCGGCGCTCAATGCCGCAAGAGCATTATAAACACTAAATTCACCGACAAGCTGAAGTTGCAGAACCCCTGAACCCGAAGGAGTAACACAATTAAACCGTACTCCTTCTACAGAATACGCTATATCAGAAGCCATAACATCAGCCTCCTGTTTTATGCCGTAGGTATAAATCTCGACATCATCAGGAACAGCCTTCAACATCTCATAAGCATACTCATCATCGGCATTAACTACGGCAAAGCGGTTTTCTTTATTATTTTTCAACGACTTGAACAACTTTGCCTTTGCTCTGGCATAATTTGCCATTGTAATATGATAATCAAGATGATCCTGCGTAAGGTTTGTGAAGACAGCACCGTTGAAAACACACCCTCCGACTCTATGCTGTTCAAGAGAATGAGAGCTTACTTCCATAACAACATTTTTTATGCCGTCATCTAACATACTTTTCAGCGTTCTCTGCAGCTCGGGAGCCTGAGGGGTCGTGTGTTTTGCATCATGATAAGTGTCATTCACCGACTTTCTCAACCCCATTGTCCCTATCAACCCGCATCTTTGACCCGATTTTTCAAATATATTCTCAATCAGGTGAGTAACCGTTGTTTTTCCGTTGGTACCGGTTACCCCTATCAGGTTGAGTTTCTGCGACGGATAATCATTCAGAGCATTTGCCACCTGCGCAAGCGCAAGTTTTGTATCATCAACAATAATCACAGGAACATCAACATCAATTTCTTTCTGAGCAACAACCGCAACAGCACCGTTGTCAACAGCCATCTTCGCATAATCATGACCATCAGTATGCTCACCTGTTAAACAAACAAACACATCTCCCACCTTAGCGGTCTTTGAGTTGTAAGAAACATCTTTTATGTCGCAATCTTTTGAGTTAATTATCATCTTTGTGTTTAATACACTAGCTATTTCTTTCAGATTCAATTTCTTCAGGCTCCTTCTTATCGGGTTTTATATCCATAATACGGCTGATTTGCACAGCAATCTCATTAAATACAGGTCCGGCGATTGTAGACCCCCAGTCTACACCGCTCTTTGGGTTGTCAACAAACACGACAACCAATATTTCAGGGTCACTTGCGGGGAAGAATCCCGCAAATGTCGTATAAACTTCATGTCTGTTATAGCCTATTCCGTTTGCATTCGGTCTGTTTGATGTTCCTGTTTTCCCTGCTACGGTGTAATTCGGAATTTTACCCGCAACAGCTTTTGATTTGGCTATACTTTGTGTCAGCAAAGATGTTATCGCCTGTGCCGTCTGCGGAGACAACACCTGCGTTGATATTACATGTTTATCATATTCCTCCTGAGAAGAATATTTTATAATATGCGGAGTAACTCTTACCCCGTTGTTGGCAATCGCACTTACGGCAGACGCAAGCTGTATAGGGGTGACATTAACACTATATCCGAAGCCTATATTTGCCTGATCAAGCTTCTGCCACCTTGTCCAGTGAGGGAGCAGCCCCGGAGATTCCCCCGGCAAATCGACATTTGTCTTTGAACCTATGCCGAATTTTTTCAGCATATTATAGAACTCCTCAGGCTTCATCATAAGCGCAATATTTACACTGCCGACGTTACTGCTGTGTTCAAACAAATATTCAAGATTTATCATCCCCGGATTCGGGTGTCTGTTATAGTCATAGTTTTTGATTGTGCTGCCCTGAATGGTAATCTTACCTGTATCCGATATAAGGCTGTTCGGATGAATATACCCGAGCTCCATAGCAGAAGATACCGTCAGCATTTTGAATACAGACCCTGGGGAATATACATCACTCAAAGCCCAGTTCTTTATTAACTGAGGCGGAAGCTTTTTGTAACTCGGGGGATTATATGAAGGTAAAACAACAAAAGCGAGGATTTCTCCGTTTTTCGGGTTCATAACAACAACAGAACCCTTGTCCGCTTTTGTTTCCTTAATCATTTTATTCAGCTCGACTTCTGCAATGTGTTGAACGGCAGAGTCAATTGTCAGTGTAATATCCTCACCTTTCAAGGGTTTTGATGCTATAGCAGGGTTTGTGTTGAAGTCATAAATAACATTTCCGTCAGGAGTCGTTTCTATATATTCATACTCAGGCAGCTTTTTCAAATCATCCTGCGCTGTTTTTTCTATACCGGCTGAGATGTCAGCTTCCACATTTACATAACCCAAAATATGTGCGGCAAGTGTTCCCTGAGGATAAACTCTTGCGCTCTTCTTTCTTATATCAAGACTCTTCAGCTTCAATTTACGAAGCTGTTCAACTGTTTCTTTTTCTACATTCTTCGCTATAATTACGGTATATTTTGAATCAGCAAGCTCTTTCTCCAAATCGGATACAGATTTGCCCAGAATAGAAGCCAGCATTGACGCAATGGAATGAGGCGTTTGATCTTCTTCAAAACAGCGTGGATCCACATAAACATCGAAAACCGTCTTGTTTGCCACAAGCTTGACACCGTTACGATCAAGAATTTCTCCCCTCATAACATACGAAACAGCTTTATCCTGCCTCATCCTGTGAGCTTTCTGGGTCAAATCCTTTTTCTCAACAACTTGCAGCCACAGCAATTTGGATATAATCATCAAAGCAAAAACAATGAACAAAAACCATATAATAATAACCGGTTTGTTACTTTTCCCATGATTTATATCAAACCAATTGCTCATTGCACCCAACCTGTATACAATTGTTATTTGTCAGTTAATATTAATATCCTATCATAGAATTAATTTTCAATCCGGACGGAGCTGCTTCAACCAACACATCAGATTCTGAAGAGCCTTTTACTTCAAGCACCTGTTTTGGTTTTACCAGATAGTCATAATATGTTATCTTGCTGTCTACATTATAAAAAGATTTCAGATAATCAACTTTATTCTGAAGATCATTGTTTTCAATATTCAGCCTTCTTGTATCACTGTGGAGAGTGTTGATATATTTCTGTTTTGAAACAACAAAAGAATAACAAACCATAGACGACAAAATCAAACCAATCAAAACAGCGCTCAACGTACTGTTCAATATAAATATAAACCGGCTCTGTTTAGAATGATATACCGGAAAATTACCGTATACAAGCTTTTTTGAATACTGTCCCTCTATATGCGGTTCGTAATTGTACAAATAATCAGTAGACGATAACATTTACTACAACTCCACGTAATCTAAACCCTTCCGGCTACTCTCAGCTTTGCGCTTCGTGAAGGCGGGTTTTGTTTAATCTCTCCCTCTGATGCGATTATTGGCTTTTTTGTGATTATGTCCAATTTTCTTGGAGGACATGAACATATTAAATCATATGGTCCACAATTGCAATCAGAAGAAAGATATTTGAAAACTCTCTTTACAATTTTATCTTCTAACGAATGAAAGCTGACAACTGCTATTCTAGCACTTTTGTCAAGTAAAGAGATTACTCCGTTTAGAGTATTTTCAAGATTATTTAATTCATCATTCACTTCAATTCTGATTGCCTGAAAAACTCGGGTCGCCGGATGTATTTTATTTCTAGGGTTTCTGGGGACAGCTGAACAAATTAAATCAGCAAGTTCTTTCGTTGTTTCTATCTTTTTTTCTTGACGTTTCTTAACAATTCTTGAAGCTATCCTTCTTGAGTATCTTTCCTCTCCATACTCCTGAAAAATACGCACCAAATCAGCTTCATGATAAAAATTCACAACATCATAAGCTGTTTTCTCTCCATCCATATCAAAACGCATATCAAGTCTTGACTCATGAGAAAAACTGAACCCTCTTTCCACTGATGTCAGCTGGTAATAAGAAGCCCCCAAATCAAAAACAATCCCTCCGGTAATTTTTTCTATCCCTCTTTCTTCAAGAATTCTCGGTATTTCAGAATAGTTAGCCTTGAAAATCGTTACGGACTCCCCAAATTCAGCAAGCCGTTCAGAGGCAACTTCTATGGCATTTTTATCGACATCAAATGCAAACAGTTTCCCGTCAGGTTGTATCCTCTTTGCTATCTCATAAGAATACCCCCCGCCGCCGAGTGTAGCATCAATATAAAGCAAGCCGGGTTTGCAATCAAGGGCATCTACAGCTTCATGTAACATTACAGGATAATGCTTAAATTCTTCATTCATTTTTCTCAAACTCTATGCCGTTATAAAAATTCTGTGCTTCATCAAAATTGAATGGCTGGTCAAAACCGAAAGATACCATCAAAATATTATGCCCGTCAGGTTCTTTCCCGACAGAAACTATTCCGTTCATTTCTTTATAGGGTCCTTCCTGCATCTTCGCCTTATATGAATAATAAGGCAGCTGCTGCTGCAGGAATTTCGCTGTTTTATTCCCGGAAATCTCATAATCTGACAACTCTAATTTTTGGTAGTCAAAAAATATATTCAACAACTCAACAACGTCTTCTTTTTTGTATTTTGAAAACTCTTCTTCATTAACCTTCACTATACCGTCAATATTCATATACACCATACTCTGGCAGCTGTCTTTCGAAGTTGCAAGAACTGATTTTGTGCTCCATGGCAAACCCTGATATTCAATCTTATACTTATCTTTCGGTATTTGCGAAAAATCAGCTTTTGAATTTGTATCCTTGAATATAAACGGTGATATCTCTTTATTTTTCAATCTGACTTTAGCGATAAATTTCTGCAAATTCGGACTGTTTTGAACAATCCCTGAATCCTTAATAAAATCAATTCCTCCTACGGCAACAAAACCTATGAAAGCAAACACCAGTATGGTTAACTTTATCAAATCGCTTAAGCAGCCCATTTATCTTACCCTTTGAATTTAAAAATATTTAATAAAATTATAAAATAAAATTAATTTAAATTATAATTAAAATAAAATAATTCAAAAAAGAAAGACATCCTGATGAAAGATAGAGAAATTACAACACTCAAAAGCTCCGAAATTGATCTCAATATGGCAACTCCTATGTTGAAACAATTCCTCGATATAAAACTCAAATATCAGGATATGATTCTTCTTTATCGCATGGGTGACTTTTTTGAAACTTTTTTTGAAGACGCCGTTACTATTGCAAAAGATTTGGAAATTACTCTCACAAGCAGAGAAGGAGGTGCCCTCGGGCGTATCCCCATGGCAGGCGTTCCGGCAAAAGCCGTCGACTCATATATCGCAAAACTTCTCCAGAAAAATCACAAAATAGCTGTCTGCGACCAGACTCAAGACCCCGCTGAAGCCAAAGGTCTCGTCGAAAGAAAAGTTACTCGCCTGATTACTGCTGGCACTCTCAGCGACCCGAACCTTATAGACAGCAACAAAAACAACTACCTCGCCGCTATTACAAAAGACAAAAACAAAGATCTCTACGGACTCGCTTATGTTGACATAACAACAGCGGAATTTCGTATCACACAAACAAATCTCTCTCAGCTTATATCAGAACTGAATTGCATAAAACCATCAGAAATTCTTGCACCGACAAAAAAACAAAAAATTCAGCCCTTTCAAATTGTTCCCGAAGAAACACCTGATTTGGACGACGAAATTTTGAGAAACTTCAACTGCACAAAATGTTCACCGTCTTTGTTTGATGAAAAATTTGCACAAAAAATTATCAAAGAAACCTTCAATGTATCATCACTCGAATGCTTCGGGTATCCTGAGTTCACCCTCGGGTTGATTTCAGCAGGTGTAATCCTTGACTACATCAGAGAAACACAAAAACAAAACATCCCCAAATTTGATGTAATCTCACCCTATACAATCAGCGAATTTGTATCAATAGACGCAAACACAAGAAAAAACCTCGAACTCACGGAAACCTCAAGAGATAAAAACAAAAAAGGCTCTCTGCTCTGGGCAATTAACAGAACTTCGACAAACATGGGCGCCCGTCTGCTCTCAAAATGGATTCACCAGCCTTTGCAAAACCTTACCGAAATTAACAAACGTCAGGACGCTGTAGAAGAACTTTTGCAGGATTCACAATCAAGAATAAAACTTACATCTCTGCTCGATAAAGTCTATGATATCGAAAGACTGTCCACCAAAATAAGCAATAACTCTGTCAACGCAAGAGATTTTCTCGCACTGAAAGACTCTCTTGAAAATCTGCCGATGTTCAAAGAGCTGTTGAAAGACAAAAAATCCCCTTATTTATCGGTATTCAACCAGGATTATTCACAAATAAACACCCTCTGCGGCATAATAGACAAAACCATCGCAGATAACCCGCCTATATCAATCAAAGAAGGAAACCTGATAAAACCAGGAGTTCATGAGGAACTGGACTATCAAAGAAGCCTTCTTTCAGGCGGTAAAGAATGGATAGAAAACTTTGAAAAAAAAGAAAAAGAACGCACAAACATCAAATCTCTCAAAATAGGCTACAGCAAAACCTTCGGATATTTCATCGAAGTAACACATGCAAACGCCGAGTTTGTTCCCTCTGACTACACAAGAAAACAAACTCTCGTTAACGCCGAAAGATACATTACCCCGGAACTCAAAAAATACGAAGAAGAAGTTTTAAGCGCACAATCAAAATCAGTTGAAATAGAATACAAGATTTTCTGCGACCTGAGAGAATATTCAAAAGAATACGTTACAGCACTGAGAGAAATTTCTCACAATCTTGCCTCGCTCGATGTCCTTCTGTCTTTTGCAATTGTCGCAAGCGAGCATAACTATATAAGACCTTATGTTGACAACTCAAATGCTTTGATAGTCAAAGGCGGACGTCATCCCGTAATCGAACAGCTGCTGCCGATGGGCGAATATGTCGCAAATGACCTGTGCATATATTCCGGAGCAGAAGAAAACTCCGATATGACACAGTTCATAATACTCACAGGACCGAATATGGCAGGTAAATCAACTTATATGAGGCAAAATGCCCTCATTATCCTGCTTGCTCAAATGGGAAGTTTCGTTCCTGCTGAAGAAGCTCATATCGGAATTATTGACAAAATATTTACCCGTGTCGGATCTGTAGACGACCTCTCAACGGGACAATCAACTTTTATGGTCGAGATGAACGAAACAGCCATGATTCTCAACTCTGCAACCGAAAAAAGTCTTATCCTGCTCGATGAAATAGGACGCGGCACAAGCACCTATGACGGTGTAGCTATTGCATGGAGCGTGGCTGAGTTTATTGCAACAAAAATCAAAGCAAGAACAATCTTTGCTACCCACTATCATGAGCTTAATATAATGTGCAATTCTTATCCTTATATAAAAAACTACCGGATGACAATAGAAGAAAAAAACGGAGAAATAAAATTCCTGCGTAAGGTTGTCCCTGGAGGCACAAGCAGAAGCTACGGCATTCAGGTTGCAAAAATGGCAGGTCTGCCAGAAGATGTAATCTCAAACGCCATGCATTTGATGCAAAAAATGCAAAAAAATTATGTAACAAAACTCGGCATAACTCCTTCCAAACAAGACTCTGAAACTCCTCAGCTGTCGTTGTTCATCGAATAGCTATAAACAATCAACATAAGCATAACCTGATGACATTATATCAGGCATTGAGCTGCCATCCGTTGTTTTGACCACAAGAGAATATATATCATTTTTGTTCTCATATAAAAGATTATTCAACATCTCAACAGTATCTGTCTTCAAATTCATAAGAACAATTGCACAATCATAATCACTGTCTTCTAAAAACACTATATTACTCGGCATAATCTTCGAAAATAACTTATCTACATAAAACTGATACAAACTGCTGTCAGATTTGTTTACTTTTCTTAAAGATGATTTTTCAAGTATCCTCAAAATATATTTCTTCTCAAAACAAATTTTTTCTTCGACAAATTTCTTTGATTTGTTCATAAAAAACTTGAAATCATACAAGTTATCAGCAAGTTGAAAATTAACAACCGTTCCGTTTTTTATACATTCAAAGTATTTGACATCTTTCATCAAAAACTTGCAACGACTATATCCGGCCAATCCGCCTATTTTGTATAAACAAAGACTGTTATCGGAAATTTTTGATGTTATCCGGAAATCGATATCTCTTATCCTGCTTTTGATATTTATATTTTTATAATCAAAAAAATTGCTTATAAGATAGTTATAAATATTATTCCTGTAAAAATTTTTCCTGACTTCGAGGTTAGTGCTATTCTCCAAATTTTTCAACTCAACGGCAACTACCTCCAAACGTGATTTTACAAATATATCAAATTCTTCTTTATAATCGGCAATTGTTTCATAAATCAGTACATGGCAAAAATATTCGTTCCAAAATTTTTCTGAAACAACCGGTTTATGATTATTGTCTTTTGAGAACTCTTCATATTCATAATTACTATTGAAATCATCTACATCAAACCAATACCTCGACACATTCTCCAAAAATTCATGCCCCAGAAGATGGTTCATATTCAGCCATCTAAGAGTATTTTCATAACCCTCATCACGGACAAACTGCAAATATTCTCCCATTTTATTTATTTTTATAAGAACAAAATATAATTTTTTGTCATGTAAAATATAAATTCTTTTATCATAATTGAGAGGAGGTATTATAGAATCCTTCTCTTTGCTTAGTTTTATAGGTGATTTAATATTACATATTACGTTAAACATACTAAAAAATTATTCAACGAATATTTTTACCACTAATATTAAAACTCAAAAAATAAGTATTTTTATTAATGTATATTCGGTTTTTATATTTTTTTACTTTAAATTTTATTTGTTATAGGATGTACTCAAAAGAAAGCTGAAAGGAATTAGAATAAATGCTGATAGTAATGGAACACGGCGCAACACAGGAACAAATTCAAGCCGTAGAAAATTTTATTAGAGAACAGGGCTTTGACGCTCACATCTCTCAAGGCGAACTGCATACAATCATCGGAGCCGTCGGCGGGAAAATTATCGACGAAAGAGAAATCCAGCTGCTCGACGGTGTTAGAGAAATTATCAGAATTTCAACAAGCTATAAACTTGCAAGCAGGGCATTCCAAAAAGAAGATACAATCATAAAAATCAATGATGTGACAATCGGCGGCAACCAGATTGCAATGATTGCCGGTCCATGCACAATAGAATCTTATGAACAAATGGACGAAACAGCAAAAGCACTCAGCGATATAGGCATAAGAATCCTCAGAGGAGGCGCCTTTAAACCGAGGACATCTCCATACAGCTTTCAAGGTCTGGGAGAAGAAGGACTAAAAATTATTAGAAGGGTTGCTGATAAATATAACATGCTTGTAACTTCAGAAGTTATGCAAATATCTCAAATCCCTATGTTTATGAAATATGTAGATATATTGCAGGTCGGTGCAAGAAACATGCAGAACTTCAACCTCCTCAAAGAACTAGGATTCATCAACAAACCCGTACTCATAAAAAGGGGTCTTGCAAATACCATCGAAGAATGGCTTATGGCAGCAGAATACGTTCTTTCAGGCGGCAACCGTGAAGTAATCTTATGCGAACGAGGTATCAGAACTTTTGAAAGAGCGACAAGAAACACCCTCGACCTCTCTGCAATACCTGTGGTAAAACAACTGAGCCATCTCCCCGTATTTGTTGACCCGAGCCATGCAACAGGTCTGAGGGATAAGGTTGCCCCTATGTCAAGAGCATCAGTAGCAGCAGGCTGTGACGGACTGATTATCGAAGTTCACAACAACCCCCCGAAAGCTGTCTGCGACGGAGCACAATCACTCTATCCCGAACAATTTGCAAAACTCTATGATGACCTCAAAGCAATTGCTACTGTCATAGGCAGATCAATATAAAATTCTCTGTAAAAAAATATTAAATTAACCGAACATAGATATTCAAAAAAAATATTTTTAATCTTTATTTTGGATGTTGGTATGTATAGGAGGGTTTTTATGGTTAATCATGTTTCTTTTTGCGGCATTTTGGGAAAAACGACAAGAGATATTTTCCTCGGTTCAGGCGTTGACCATACCAAAATAACGCAGGATTATTATCCATTTAAAAATGAATTCGGTTCACAGGCACAAAAAGATGAATTTATAAAACAATTTCCAGACACCAAAGAAGGACAAAAACTGAAAGGGCAATCCCCGATTTCTCAAATACAACTTATAATGAAAGAAGAGCTGCCTTTTACAAAAGCAGAATATGAAAGAGATAGATATCTTACAAGCAAAGATTGTCCGGTACAAAAATTCTTAAAAGAAAATGACGGCTTGTTTACAACTACAACAACAGTAAAAGGTTTTGGTGCTGATATAGGAAGAATTATCTGAAAACATTTTGTATAAAACCCCCTGATTTTACAATCAGGGGGTTTTATAATTGCAACTTTTCGAACTTGCGAAAAGATATTATGACCCCGGCAAATCATTCATAAATAATAATTTGTATTCTACAAAAAAATTAACATTATACCCTTTTTTAATATGCTTAAAGCTCATAGTGCTGTAGAATATTAGTAGATAGAGTGAGTAAAATGGCTTATGACAAAGTTATTAATAATAACTAAAGATAAACAAATCGAACAAAACTTTTTGGAAGCTTTTTCAAAAGGCGATTATGAATTAAAAATAGTCGAATATGAAGAAAATATCATCGACATCGCAAACAATTTTATCCCTGAAATAGCAGTCATAGATGACACATATTCAAATACGGATATACAAAACATCTGCAATAAGCTGAAATTTTACTCTCAGGCAAATGACATACAAATCCTTCTGCTCACCGACGGCGATACTTACACACAGGATCCTCTTGCCAAAATCGACGGCTATCTTCTGCGCCCAATCAACAACAAAATAGCCGTAGCAACAATAAATGCACACATGCGGACAAGAAATCGTCTTGATATGATTTTCAACAAAACAAGCGAGCTGGCAAAAAGCCTTTACCAGCTCAATGTTATGTATGACACAAGCTCGCAGCTCGCAGGTACTCTCGATAAGACAAAACTTATCAACATTATGACAGAAGGACTCGAACGAAGCATAAGCTACTCTCTCTGCGCTGTTTTGATATTCAACGACGAATCAGATATAAAACTCATTATACACTCGCTCAACCCCGTATCGGAAAGACTCGAACAGGCTCTCAAACTGAGAATGATGATTAACTACAAAAACCTGTTCGAAAACCAAAAACAACCGCTCGACTTCTCAATCAACAACATACACATCAAAAAACAATCAAAACACACAGACGGCATATATGACCTCAAAATTCTCAACTACGACACACTCTTCTGCCCGATAAACACCTCTGACAAATTCTTCGGACTGATAGAAGTTTTTAGAGAAGACAAGCTCACAAGCGAAGATTTTACCTGTTTCCAAACACTCGTAAAACAGGTGTCACTTCCTCTTGAAAGTGCCCTTTTGTACGAAGAAATAACAAAAACAAACAAAAAACTCGAAAAACTTGAACAGCTCAAATCAGAATTTATCTCTATAGTTTCACACGAGTTGAGAACTCCTCTCACTGCCATAAAAAACTCCCTGAATATTATGCTCAGCGGGAAATCAGGGGAGATGAACGAAACCTCGACAAAATTTCTCAACCTCGCAAACAGAAATGTAAACAGACTCTCAGGTATCATAAACGACCTTCTCGACCTCTCAAAAATCGAAGCAGGTAAAATGGAATACCGCTTCGATGAATTCAACATCAAAGACCCTGCAGAACAAGTCTGCGCAACACTCGAAGGACTCGCAAAAGATAAAAATATCTCACTCGAAATCAAAGCGGAAGATAACCTGCCGAAAGTCTACGGCGACAGCAGCAAAATCGAACAGGTTATTGCAAACCTCATCGCTAATGCCATCAAATTTACAAACGAAGACGGAAAAATTAAAGTCGAAATCAAAACAGCCAAACCGGAAGAAATCAGCATGAAAAACGCCCTCAAAGGCGGCTATATTCAGGTATCCGTAGAAGACAACGGCATCGGCATCAAACAGGAAGATATCCCGAAAGTTTTCGACAAATTCCAGCAAATTGAAAGCTCTCTTGTCAGAAAAATCGGAGGCACAGGACTTGGGCTCCCTATCGCAAAACAACTCATCGAAGCGCACAGAGGAATGATATGGGTCGAAAGCGAGCTAAATCACGGCAGCACGTTCTCCTTCATAATCCCCGTAGCAAAAGACATAAACAAATTTATGATGGAACTCGACAAACAAATCCAATATGCAAAATACAACCACTCAAACCTCGCTTTGATTAGAGCGGAACAACAACACACTGATGAACTCATCAAAGAAATAGCACAGGACTCCTTCGGAATACTGCAAAAATACAAAAATGCACAGGTCTTCACCCAAAAGAAAGAAGATAAAAACACCGCATTCATAATCCTGCCATCCGCTAACAAAATGGCAGCGGATATAATTATCCAAAAGTTGAAAGATTATATACAAAGTAATAAAAATAATTATTTAGACTATAATATATTCATGAGTAGCTGTATTTACCCGGAGGGAGCTCTCAGCGCAAATGAACTCATAGAAAAAACAACAAAAGAGCACGAAAACAAAATAAAAACCGAGGAAAAAGTATGAGCAAAAGAATATTGATAGCTGACGATGAAACGGATATTGTCGAAACTCTTCAGTTTATGCTTGAAGTCGAAGGCTTTGAATGCCTAACTGCATACAACGGAGAAGATGCACTGAATCTGGCAAAAAGAGAAATGCCTGACCTGCTTATACTTGATGTCATGATGCCCAAAATCAACGGCTACAAAGTTTGCCGCCTCCTAAAATTCGATGCAAAATACAAAAATATTCCGATACTCATGGTTACAGCCCGCTCACAGGAAGAAGATAAAATGATTGGCGAAGAAACAGGCGCCGATGAATATATCACAAAACCTTTTGAAATAAATGATGTCGTCGAAAAAGTAAAAAAATATCTGGAACAATAAAATGCAGGAGTTATTAACAAATAAAACAGTCGAAAAACTGAAACATGACCTTGTCAAAGAAGGTCTGATAAACTTCGACGACCTTGAAAAAGCTGAAGAAATAGCTGTTGCCCAAAAAATAAACATCGCTCAGGCGCTCATAAGATCTAATATTATTGAAGAAGAACCCCTTCTAAAGTTCATCGAAAGCAAGCTGCATATCCCTTATGTAAACCTCGATGACTACACGCCAGATGAAAAGACTTTGACCTATATAAACTCTCAGGATGCCATTAAATACAAAATCATGCCTCTCTTTGCCATAGAAGATGTGCTGACAATTGCTATGGCTGACCCGATGGATTTGTTTCTTATAAATAACCTTATATCAACGGCAGATATGAAAATTGAACCGATTATTTGTTCGGAAAAAAGTATCCTCAAAGCAATCAACAAATACTACTTCAAATCACCCGAGAATATCTCGCTTCAAGAAGAAAACATTGACTGGCGTACATATATAACAAACAACATTCAGAACGAAGACCAGCTCCAAAAACTCATTGACGTAATCCTCATGCAGGCAATCCACGAAAAAGTTCATGAAATCTTCTTCGAACATGACCCGGGCGGATTCTGTCTGAAATTTAAACATAACTCAAATATCGACAACAAAGGAGAACTTCCATCCCTGCTTGTTCCTTTGTTTATCGCAAAGCTCAAAAAAATGTCAAAACTCAACCCAGATATATCAGAGATGCCACAGCTGGGGAAACTCATATTCAGACTAAACAACATAGACTACGTCGCAAGTATCTCTGCATTCCCAACAATAGCAGGAGAAAGGATTGCCCTCAAAATTTACAGCCCGCCAAATTCTTTTGACTCACTCCCTATCAGTGTTGACAAAAAAGAATACATCAAACAATCAATCAACAACCACGGCATACTTCTCATCTGCGGCAGCGAGCTTAGCGGTAAAACACACATAATTTATTCTCTTCTTTCAGAAATGGCAAAAGAAAAAACATCCATAATGACCGTAGAATCAATTGTCAAATACAACATCAAAGAAATAAATCAATGCGAATTAAATGAGAATATCGGATTTAACCTCGATAAAGTAATAAGGTTTATAGAATTCCAAATGCCTGATATAATCTACTTCGAAGCATTTAATACAAAGACAACCCTCGACTACTTTGTCCATCTTGCACTGCAGCAAAAAACCATAATAACGGAATTCTGTGCAAATAATATAGAATCACTGAGAAAAAAGCTATCTTTCAGCGAATTTGAACTTTTCAAAAATCTTATAAGCTGTCTTATTTTCGTGCACAGCAAAGATTCAATAGAAGTCTTCACAAAAAATGATCTTGAGAAATATTTATAAAAGGAGAAAACATGTCAATATCAGTAAAAGATAAAATCAGAGATATCAAAGACTTTCCCAAAAAAGGAATTATATTCAGAGATATAACAACCGTCATAAAAGACGCTGACGCTTTCAAATATGTCATCGACTACTTCTATGACATGTTCAAAGACGACAAAATAGATTATGTAGCTGCCATAGAATCACGCGGTTATATTTTTGGCGCTCCGCTTGCTTACAAACTAGGCGCAGGCTTTATAGTAATCAGAAAACCGGGAAAACTTCCTGCCGAAGTAGAAAGAGTAAGTTATGACCTCGAATACGGTACAGACTCTCTTGAAATACACAAAGATGCAATAGAACCAGGAAAAAGAGTCCTTCTTGTCGACGACCTCCTCGCAACAGGAGGAACAATCAACGCATCATGCCGGCTCATAGAAAAACTCGGAGGCAAAACCGCAGGAATTGCTTTTATGATTGAACTCTCAGACCTGAAAGGAAGAGAAAAACTCCCTGAAGACGCTAAAATAGTTACTATGGTGACATATTGATATGCTTGATAAAATAACCTCAAAACTTTTGATAGTCTTCGGCACAATCCTCGTTGCAATCGGACTTGAACTATTTCTTGTTCCGAACAAAATCATAGACGGCGGCGTAATCGGCATATCCATCATCATGAATTACATTACAAACTACCCTCTAGGTATTCTGATTTTCTGCCTGAACTTCCCGTTTCTGCTTTTTGGCTTGAAAAAACTGGGGCATAAGTTTATTTTGAACTCTCTGTTCTCGGTTACCTCTCTTTCCGTGTTCACCATGCTGGTTGACCACTTCAAAGAAGATTTTCACGTACAATATGCAACACATGAATTGTTCCTTGCCACAATATTCGGAGGTATTATCACAGGGGTCGGAGTCGGTATTGTCCTCAAAAACAACGGTTCCCTGGACGGCACAGAAGTCCTTGCAGTCGCTTTCACAAAAAAACTCGGTTTCTCTGTCGGAGAAATTGTCATGTTCTTCAACATATTCATCCTCGGCTCCTCAGGTTTTGTCCTCGGATGGGATAGAGCGATGTATTCAATTGCAACCTACTACATTATCTCTAAAGCTATCGACTTCATACTCGAAGGAATGGATGATACAAAGAGCGTTATGATAATCTCTGACAGACATGAAGATATCTCAAATGCACTGATGACAGAACTCGACAAAGGTGTCACATTCATTCAGGCGCAAGGTGGCTACACAAAAGACCCCAAAAAGGTTATCTACTGTGTAATCAGCAGGCTTGAACTTTCTCAACTCAGAGAAATAGTCATAGGCATAGACAAAGAAGCATTTGTAACAGTGCAAAATATTCATGAAGTAAGAGGCGGCAGAATTAAAAAAATAAATAAATAAATTTTTAATTTGATTAATAATCTGCTAATATAGTTCTAAAAGAAGTATAAGGATTGTAATATTATGATAATCGGTGTTCCAACAGAAATACAACCAAACGAAAACCGTGTAGCAATCGCCCCCTCAGGTGTTGTTGCACTTGTGAGAAAAGGACACACTGTTTTAATAGAAAAAAATGCAGGCTTAGGCAGCAGTTTTTCAAACGAAGACTACGAAAAATGCGGCGCTGAAATAGTCGCAACACCAAAAGAACTCTACAGCCGTTCAAAACTCATACTAAAAGTGAAAGCTCCCCAGCTCTCAGAATATAACCTGCTGAAAAAAGAGCAGATTCTTATGGCATATCTCCATCTCGTAGCGGAATCAGAGCTTACAAAAGCCCTCCAGAAAAATAAAATTACGGCTATCGCCTTCGAAACAATCCAAAAACCTGACGGCTCCCTCCCTGTGCTTAGACCAATGAGCGAAATCGCAGGCAAAATGTCAGTGCAAATAGGCGCACAATTCCTCGAAAATTACTACGGCGGCAAAGGGCTGCTTCTCGGAGGAGTCCCCGGGACAAGACCCGGGAAAGTGACAATTATCGGTGCGGGCAACGTCGGCAAAAATGCAGCTCAAGTAGCAGCAGGCTACGGCTGCGAAGTCAGTGTTCTTGACATAAACATCGATAGACTGAGATATATAAACGATATTATGTACTCAAAAGTGAAAACAATCGTTGCAAACCCGATAACAATCGAAAAAGAAGTTAAAACAGCGGACCTCGTAATCTCCGCAGTTCTTATCCCCGGTTCAAAACCTCCGATAGTAGTCACAGAAGATATGGTCAAAAAAATGAAAAAAGGCTCGGTAATAGTCGATGCCGCTATCGATCAGGGAGGCTCTGTCGAAACAATGAACAGAACAACCACTCATGATAACCCGACTTTTGAAAAACACGGCATAGTACACTACGCTGTTTCAAACATGCCCGGATCCGTTGCCAAAACAGCATCTATAGCGATGAACAACGTTTCCATTCCCTATGTTGTATCAATAGCAGACAACGGCATAAAAGGCGTCAAACACGACAGCGCACTTGCAAAAGGAATAAATGTTATAGACGGAGCTATCACATACAAACCTGTAGCGGACGGTTTATTCAAAGAATACACTCCTCTTGAGTCAATAATAGGATTTTAAAAAATGGCATTCAGATATCTTACATCGGGCGAATCTCACGGCAAATGCCTGAATTTAATTATAGACGGCTTCCCATCAGGCGTTCTCATCAATGAAGAAAAAATAAACAACGACCTGAAAAGACGCCAGAGCGGCTATGGACGCGGCGGCAGAATGAAGATAGAAACCGACAAGATAAAATTCAACTCAGGAATAAGACACTCTTACTCAATCGGCAGCCCTATATGCGCTGAAATAACAAATAAAGACTGGGAAAACTGGTCTGTTGTTATGTCAAGCGAAAGTGTTGACACCTCAAATCCAGAAATAAGAAAACTCCTCGACGACAAAACCATCTCAAAAGTACGCCCGGGACATGCCGACTTTGCAGGAGCTCTGAAATACAATCAAAAAGACATAAGAAACATCCTTGAACGCTCAAGCGCCAGAGAAACAACAACACGTGTTGCAGCAGGCGCAATCTGCAAATGTCTCCTCGAAGAATTTGACATAGACATCTTCTCCCATGTCCTCGCTATCGGCAATGCAAAAGTCAAAGAAACACTCTCAGACTATGATGAAATAAAATCAAAAGCCGAACTCTCGGAAGTCAGATGCGCTGATGAACAAACCTCAAAAGAAATGATACAACAAATAGACAACGCTCAAAGAGAAGGCGTAACCCTGGGCGGATACATAGAAGTCGTAATAAGAAACCTCCCGATAGGCTTAGGCTCTCACATACAATGGGATAAAAGACTTGATGGCATACTTGCACAGGCAATCATGAGCATACCTGCCGTAAAATCGGTTGAAATAGGTGCAGGAGTCCAAAGTGCTTATCTCAAAGGGTCTGATATGCACGATGAAATCTTCAGCGAAAACGGGAAAGTTATCAGAAAAACCAACAACGCAGGCGGACTTGAAGGAGGGATGACAAACGGAGAACCTCTCATAATAAGAGCCGCTATGAAAGCAATCCCCACAATGAGAACTCCGCTGAATTCAATAAACTTATACACAAAAGAAAACACTCAAGCACACTTTGAACGCTCAGACACCTGTGCGGTACCTGCTTGTGCCGTTGTTGCAGAAGCTATGGCGGCAATTACTCTGACAGGAGTGTTTCTCGAAAAATTCTCTTCGGATAACCTCGAAGATATAAAACAAAATTACAAAAATTACCAAAAACGCATAAGAGGCGAACTATGAAAAATATTGTTCTGGTAGGTATGATGGGTGCAGGAAAAACGACCGTAGGGGAATTTCTTTCAGCAAAATTGAATAGAGAGCTGAAAGATATTGACCGTGTAATCGAACAGGAACAGAAAAAAAGTATTATCGAAATCTTTACTAACGACGGTGAAGAAGCTTTCAGACAACTTGAAAGCGAAACTATCGAAAAATTATCAAATATGTCAGATTTGATAATCTCTACAGGCGGTGGGGCGCTTGAAAAAGCAAATAATCTCTCAAACCTTCAAAAAAACGGCATAATTATCTATCTTAAAGCTGACATAGAAGAACTTTTCAAAAGGGTAAAAAATGAAACTCAACGACCGCTGCTAAAAGAACAGGACCCTCTTGAAGTAATCAAAAAGCTAATAAAAAAACGTGAAAAATTTTATCTAATGGCTGACATTACAATTATTACAGACAACAAAAGCCCTGAAGAAATCACGGAAGAAATAATAAAGGCAACAAAAAACCATGAGTAAAATTTTTGTAAAAACTCCTCAACAACCCCAAAAAGAATACCCTATTATCATAGACAAAAATTTGCTGCAAAAATCAGGAGAGCTGATAAAATCATCAACAAAGGCAAAAAAACTATTGATAGTTACAAACCCAACCGTTGAAAAACTTTATTTGACACAACTCACAGACTCTCTCAAAAATTTGTTCGAATATGACTGCCTCATCCTCGACGACGGCGAAGAATACAAAAACATTACTTCTCTTGAAAAAATATGGACAAAAGCAATCGATATCAAACTTGAAAGAAAAGACGCAATCGTTGCACTCGGAGGAGGAGTCATCGGGGACATAACAGGCTTCGCCGCTGCAAGCTATCTGAGAGGAGTTGACTTCATCCAAATTCCGACAACTCTGCTCGCTCAGGTTGACTCATCTGTAGGAGGAAAAGTCGCAATCAACCACCAAAACGGAAAAAACCTGATGGGGGCATTTTACCAGCCAAAGATAGTAATTGCAGATATAAATACCCTCAATACCCTGCCTGAAAGAGAAATCAAAACAGGTCTTGCAGAAATTATCAAATATGCCTTCATAGAAAAAACCTGCAACCATAACAAAAACTTTGACCTTATGAATTTTTTGCAAACAAATTCAGAAAACATCAAAAACCTTAACCATCAAACCATACAAAAACTGGTAGCTATCTGCTGCGAGCTCAAGGCATGCGTTGTCAACCAGGATGAAACAGAAAAAGGACTCAGAGCAATCCTCAATTTTGGTCATACTATCGCCCACTCAATTGAAAAATGTACAAACTATACAGCTTTCACCCACGGTGAAGCCGTAGCAATGGGATTGAAGGGAGCTTTTGAGATTTCTCTCAAAAAACATCTTATATCACAAGACTATTTTGATACTGCAACCAGTTTGTTGAATGAATACAACCTGATATACAAACTCCCTCAAAATATTCCATCAAACGACCTCTACAACGCCATGTTTTCTGATAAAAAAGTAGAAAATAAACACATAAGATTTATCCTCGCCACATCAAAAGCAGAAGTAAAAATATTCGATGATATCGATAAAAATACCATATTAGAAGTGTTAGAAAGTCTGAAATAATTTCATAACGGAGAAACTGCCATGAATAAAATCGTAGAATTTTTGAACGACACAAAAATTTTCTATCTATCTACCATAGATGGAGATAAACCGCGTGTCCGCCCCTTCGGAGCTGTTATGGAAAAAGACGGAAAAATTTATTTCTGCACAAACAACCAAAAAGACGTCTACCGCCAAATGCAAAAAAATCCCAACATAGAAATCTCTGCAACCAAAGAAAACGGCGACTGGCTTAGACTCAGCGGGAAGGCTGTCTTCGACTCTTCAAAAGATACCAAACAGACAATGCTCGACGAATGCCCTGTCCTAAAAACCATGTACAGCGCAGATGACGGAAAGTTTGAAATTTTCTACATCACAAACGCCTCGGCAACCGTCTTCTCTTTATGCGGAAAAAAAGAAACTCTCGAAATCTAAGTTAACATCAACAGCTTTTTCAAAATATAATCAAACTGCCTTTTTGCACTCTCAATCGTAGTTGAGTTATCAATAACAAAATCGGCAGCTCTCACTTTATCAGCCTGCGGCATCTGCAAACTTATGAGATTGCCTGCAGCATTCTCATCAATCGAATTTCTCTCCATAAGACGCTTGAGCTGGACATCAGCCTCAGCATAAACAACAAGTACATAATCAAATAACCCCTGCCAGCCAACTTCATAAAGCAAAGGAACAGACACAAAAACAACTCTTTCCCTGCGATGCGTCATCAAAAAATGAAAAATCTCCTGTTTGACACAAGGATGGAGGATACTCTCAAGAAGCTTTTTCTTCCCGCTGTCATAAAAGACTATCTTACCTAAATTGACTCTTGATATCTCATCACCGTCAAAAGCCTCATCACCGAAAGCTGTCTTTATCTTCGAAATTACAGTTTCGTTCTCTTTAAGCAGATGATGCACAACTCTGTCTGTATCAAGAATTGAAAAACCGTCATCCCTGATAAATCCCTCTATCAAACTCTTTCCGGTAGCTATAGAACCTGTAATCGCAACCTTTAACATAATACCCTACTCAAACTGCTCCCCTGCTAACGGAGCGGAGAATTTTATAAAATCTCTTACATCGCTGCAAAAATACGACCCGACATGCAAAACCTTCGGAAAGAAAAGCCCTTCCCTTGCAGCAATCGCAATATAATCGCTCTTAACCTTCACAACTGTGCCGGGTGGGAAATTATGCTTTTTTTTCTCAAAAGATGCCGCATAAATCTTTATAAAACATCCTCTGAAAAAGCAATAAGCACCCCAGAAAGGATTGCATGCTCTTACAAACCTGTCTATTTCTTCTGCTGTTTTTTCCCAGTCAATCCTGTTTGCACCATGTTCAAAATCAATCATCGGCGCCTTTTTGAAATCCCCTTCCTTCGGCTGTGGGTATCTTTTCGGAGGATTTCCGCTTTCTATGTCTTTTAATACCTTAACAAGCATATCTGCTATCATAAAATTGGTTTTATTAAACAGCGTGCCCATAGTTTCAAATTTTTCAACAGCAAACTTCTGTTGGGCAACAATATCACCCGTATCAAAAGACTCATCCATAAAATGCAGGGTTACCCCGCTGAATTTCTCTCCGTTGTTTATTATGTGAAAATAAGGATTACCCCCGCGATAATCAGGTAACAAAGACGGATGACAGTTTATAAAACCCATCGGAACAATATCAAGCATCTCCTTTGGAATTTTTTTGGAAAAAGAGCATACAACAGCAATATCTGGATGAAGCTCTTTTATTGACTTCAACAACTGCTCATCCTTCAGCGTGTCATAAAACAAAATCGGAAGATTATACCCCTTTGCTTCCTCCAAAAACATCCCGTAGGCAGAATTATCTTTTGGCGCAGCAAGAATACCGACGACATTTATCCCTGCCTTTGTAAGTGCTCTCAGACAAATTGTCCCCATATCAGGCAAACCTATAAATAAAACTCTTAAAGACATATCAGCTCCCGATATATTTTGCTGACAGTGCACCACAAATCACCGCAGCTAAGCTAATTATAACACTCAAAACAGAATAAACACAGCCAACAGCAAAATGACCGTTTCTGAACAGCTCTACAACCTCAAAAGAATATGTGCTGAAAGTCGTAAAGCCTCCTGCCACTCCAATTGTCAGAAATAATTTTAGCTGAGGGCTGATAAAACTTGTTTTATAGAAAACAAGAGCGCACACAAACCCGATGAAAAAACTCCCGGCAACATTCACACAAAAAGTAGCATAAGGAAATACCCCGCTCAAATTTCTCTCGCAAAATATCTTCACCAGATATCTGAAAACAGAGCCTAAACCGCCCCCAAGAAAAACAAGCAAAATATTCATCATAACTCTTCTTATACGTTATGCTCTATTTTTGCACGGCTCAAAACAAAAAGCTTTTTATCTTCTTTCGTCTTCTTCAGCTCGTAACAATCAAGACATCTCGCTTCATAAGTTTCATCCCCGCCAATCATAATCTGCGGTGAAGAAACATCGGCAGGCTCTCCGTTAATCAAACGCTGCGTACGAAGACCGTATTCAGAACCGCATTTCATACAAATCGCAGTCAGTTTATCAACTTTGTTTGCATAACACAACAACTCAGGCATATGACCGAACGGCTCTTCTTTGAAGTCCAAATCTAACCCCGCTCCGATAACTTTCTTACCCTGTTTTGTAAGTGTCCTGATTACCTCAACAATATGTCTGTCAAAAAACTGCAGCTCGTCAATTGCAACAATATCAGCATCTCTTGTGTAAGCCAGTATCTCTTTTGCACTGTGAACTCTTATTGCGTCCCTTGCAATACCGTTGCGGGAACGAATGTAATCTCCTGACACCCTTTTGTCAATTTCAGGGAAAAAAACTTTAACATTCTTATTCGCAATAACCGCTCTTTTTATACGTCTCAAAAGCTCTTCGGTTTTTCCGCAGCTCATAGGTCCCGTGATAATCTCAAATCTGTAATCTTTCATTTCCGCTTCCCGATATCTGTATCCCCAAACACAATTTTCAAATTTATACTTTTTTCTTTATGCTAATATAAATTATATCAGGAATAAATGAGGAATAAAAAATTGTTAAGAACAGGTATCGTAGGGCTCCCAAACGTAGGAAAATCAACTCTTTTTAATGCAATAACATCATCAAAAAACGCAGAATCAGCGAACTACCCCTTCTGCACAATAGAACCAAACGTCGGTGTTGTCACGGTACCTGATGAAAGGCTTACTACTCTGCAAAAGCTCGTAAAAACCGACACCGTCATCCCTACGGCAATTGAATTTGTTGACATCGCAGGTCTTGTCAAAGGAGCAAGCAAAGGAGAAGGTCTAGGCAACCAATTCCTGCATAATATAAGAGAGGTGGACGCCATAATCCAGGTTGTACGCTGCTTTGATGATGAGAATACCATCCACGTCGCAGGAAAAATAAGCCCTCTTGATGATATCGAAGTCATAAACACGGAACTAGCCCTCGCTGACCTCTCATCTTTGGAAAAAAGAAAAGCACGTATCACAAAACAGGTTAAAGCAAAAGAAAAAGAAGCCGTCTTGGAACAGGAAGTTATAGAAAAACTCGAAGAACTCCTCTCAGCCGGCACCTTCTTTTCTGTTGAAAATTTCACTGATGATGAAAAAGAAATTATCAAAAATCTCCATCTCCTATGCGTAAAACCTGTGATTTATGCCGCTAATGTTTCAGAATTTGACCTCGCAAAAGGAAATGACTATGTAAAGCAGGTGCAGGACTATGCTTCAAAACATGGTGCCGCTGTTGTCATAATCAGCGCAAAAATCGAAGCCGAACTTGCAGACCTCGGGAAAGAAGAAGCAGCTGAATACCTCAAAGAACTCGGGGTTGAAAGCTCAGGGATAGAACGTATGGTCAAAAGCGTCTATGAACTGCTCGGACTCAGAACTTTTATCACGGCAGGAGAAAAGGAAGTCAGAGCATGGACTATCAAAGCAGGCGCAAAAGCTCCTCAGGCAGCGGGAGTAATCCACTCCGATATGGAAAAAGGATTTATCAGGGCAGAAGTAACAGGATATGACGATTTTGTAAACTGCGGTTCTTATGCCGTTGCAAGAGAAAAAGGACTTACAAGGCTTGAAGGCAAAGAATACGTTATGCAGGATGGCGATATAGTTCATTTTAGATTTGCTGTTTAGTTTTTATTTATGATACACTATTTTCAGGCTGTAAGAGGAATTAGGAGAAGAATTTTAAAATGGTAAAAAAGTATAATATAGGTGTTGATATCGGTGGTACAAACGTAAAAATCGCTCTTGTAGACCAAAAAGGAGCTATTGTTTATTCAAACAGCGTTCCGACAAGAGCTGAGATGGGCTATGAATATACCGTCAAAAATATCAAAGAAACTATTTATACAAGTATGAAAGAAAGTGATATTACCATAGACTCCATCGGTGGTATAGGCTTTGGTCTGCCGGGTCAAATCAACTCTGAAGCAGGCGTTGTAAGACTCCTTCCAAATATCCCTGGATGGGTAAACGTTCCTCTAGGCCAGATTATTGAAGATGAATTCAAAGTAAAATGCAAAATAGATAACGATGTAAGAGTTGCAACACTCGGTGAGTTTACCTACGGTGCAGGACAGGGCTGCAAAAACCTTGTCTGCATTACTGTCGGCACAGGCGTCGGCTCAGGGATAATCGTTAACGGCCAGCTTGTCAGAGGCGCAAGCATGTCAGCAGGCGAAATAGGTCATATGATTTTGCAGGCTCATGAAGGACCTATCTGCGGCTGCGGAAATACAGGATGTCTTGAAGCATTTGCATCGGGACCGTCAATTGTCCAGCTTGCAAAAGAATATCTATCGGGAGGTAAATCCGCAAAATTCGAAGAACTTGCAAACGGAAGAGAAATAACACCGTTTATGGTCTATGAAGCTGCAATGCAGGGGGATGCCGTTTCCAAAAGAATTTTTGCCATAGTCGGTGAATGGCTTGGAATAGCCCTCACAAGCGTTGTAAATCTGCTTAATCCTGAAAAAATTATCATCGGCGGCGGCGTAAGCCAGGCAGGAAATTTCTTGATTGACCCGATAAGACAGACTATAAAAGAACGTGCTATCAAAGTATCAGCGGACGCTGTCGAAGTAGTTACCGCAAAACTCGGAGAAAGAGCAGGCGTTATCGGCGCCAGCTTGCTAATCGACAACAAATAGAACGGAGGCATTCCCATGCCGGTTTATTTATATTGGGGAGAAGAAGATTTCAACATCGATAAAGCCGTCAGGAACCTGAGAGAAAATATTCTCGATGATTCTCTTGCAGGACTCAACCACAAAATCCTCAAACCGAATAAACTCGATGTAAAATCAATCCTCGAAGAGCTTCAGGCTGTGCCTATGATGTTCGGAAATTTTTTACTCGAGATTTATACTCCGGATTTATTTCTGCGGGGAACAAACAAACCCTCTTCATCAGACAAAATTATGCAATCCCTTTTTGATACACTGGAAAATCTCGTACCGAACTTTCATGCTCTTTTCGTCTGCAAAATTCCAAGAGGCGCAAACAAAAAAATCGACTCATCCTCAAAACTCGTCAAACTCATCCAGTCAACAGGCGAAGTTAGAGAATTCCCCATGCTGAAAAGTTATCAAACAGATAAGCTCATATCCTGGATAAACCAGACCTGCAAAGAAAAAGAAATCAAAATAAACAAAGACGCAGCAGAAGAACTGCTCTTCCTCAAAGGGGATGAACTGCGGCTTCTTGACAACGAACTTGATAAACTAAAGTTATTAGTTTATCCTAATACTTCAATAACAAAAAAAGATGTTCTCTCTTTCTCAGGAAACAACGAAAATGTTTTCTTCTTTGCCGATTGCATTTTGAAAAACGACAGAAAAAGCACTCTATCTGAACTGAGAAAGCTCACTCAAAAAGAACACCCTCTCAAAATTCTTGCCGTTTTGCAATCAGTAATCAAAAGATGGCTCCGCATAAAAATTGAAGCCCTGCAGAAAAAATCACCGCAGGAAATATCAAAAATAGTCAACCTCCATGAATTTGTCGTTAAACAGGACATGGAAAAACTCAAAAAAGTAAACCTCAACTACCTCGTAGCAATCAGAGAGGCACTCACTGATATTGAATACAACATCAAATCAGGCAAGCTCTCTGATGAGATAGCTTTTGATATGATTCTTGCAACACAGGAGCAGTATGTTTAAGCAATATTTAAAAGAAGAATTCCCATTTGCAACAAATTTCTTTGAGTCCGCTCTAAAACACAGCAGCGATAAATTTTTCCACTCTTTTTTGCTGACAGGTTCAAACCCTGTCGCACAGTATGACCTGACTCTTGAGATTGCAAGATACCTGAACTGCCAGAACAAAGAAAACTTTGAAACCTGCGAATGCCTTAACTGCAAATGGATAAAAGAAAACAAACATCCTGCGGTAATCACAATCTCTCCGATAGATTACCTTGAAGGTCACAGCGACGGTAAACCAAAGAGCGTAATAAGCGTTGACCAAATAAGACACCTCAAAAATGCTCTTTCTCTAACTTCTCCATATCATCGGGTAATCATCTTTACCGGTGCGGAAGAAAAAAACGACGAAGTTAACACACCATTTGCCCCCCCGATAACAAAAGACAGCGACGAAAAACGCAACTGGCTACCGGCAGGTTTATCTCAAAAAATTTTCAAAGCTTCCCCATCAAATGCAATCCTCAAAAGCATAGAAGAACCGAATGACAAAGTTACTTTTTTCTTTCTTACATCAAACAAAGAAGATATGCTCCCGACAATTATCTCAAGAAGCCAGTGCATAAATGTCATCTCAAACAAAATTCCGTCGTTGGACATTTCCCCAGTTGAAAATCTTGCTCAAAAAATTCCTCCGAAAAATGAAGCCGAGGCAATAAATATCGCACAGGAGTTTATGGATTTATCAAAAAGCTATACTCTTGAGTCTCTTCTTGATATGCTGCTTGAATACTTCAAAAGATTGCTCGAGCAAAACTCAGAAAACAAAACAAGCTCCATGAGAATAATCGGCATAATCAAAGAAATCAATAAAGCAAAGCTCGAAGCCCTCAGCTATGTTGCGCCTCATGGATTATTAGAATCATTATTCCTGTCGCTTATAAAGAAATAATTACTTTCTTCTTTTTTTCTTTTTGTCAGCTTTCGCCTGTTTCATCAAATCTCTTTTGACATTATCAAGAGAAACCTTAACAAGCTGCTCTCTTGTAATCGGATCACAGAGAACAAGCCAGTATTTTCTTTTGGGATTATCAACAAAAAACGAAATCTTACCTACCATCTTGTCATTAGGCTTTATGCGGTTAAACCACATCTCGGTATTCGTAAAAGGAGTCGGGTGATATTCATTCTTATAATCATTCACTAATGAAAAATCAAAGCTTGAAAAAGTTTTTTGAGTCGCATTCTCTATTACCAGCGAAAGTGTAATTATATTCGGGTCACCAAACGGATCTTCTTCTATTTTATAATTCGTAATCCTTATATCAAGACCGTCATATTTCAACTCTTTTTCTTTATAAGCTTCTTCTTTCAACACAGGCAGCTTGAGAGCCCCGAGAATTTTTACGTTAATCTCATCCCCAGGCTGCAAAAGGACTTCTTTACCCTTGCGCCCAAGGGCATAACCAAGTCCGACAACAGCCCCAAGCCCGGCACCGCCTACAACAGTATATCCATGGCTTGCGACAGCAGCACCGACACCTAAAAGCTGAACAGAAGCTAGTCCGCCGATAACACCACCGCCAAGCATATAACCGGTATCTTTTAACACTGTCTTTCCGACAGAGGCAACAGGATTGGGTTTTGTTGTCATATGAGCTTCAACAGGAATTTCTCTGCCATCAGGAGTGATTATTGAGTCAAAATTCAACACGATATACCCGTCACGACCGAGTCTTTTTGAATTTTCAAGACGGGTAACCGTGCCATGAGCAATGCTGCCCATAGGGATAACAACACCGTTTTCGCCTTCAACATCTTCAACTATTTCAGCAAAAAATTCGTCACCCTCTTCAGTATATCCCGCACTCAAAACTGATGAAACGGTCATCTTAACCTTTGTTCCTTCATCAATGGTGCTGTGCTCGCCTGTGAATATATCCTGCTTGCGCTGAGGAACATCCTGATTTATCTCGGCATGCCCATGGAAGATATATCCTCCGTTGTCTTTAGTATCATCTGCAAATGCTTCAGGAACAAGACACAGAAAATTAAAGAAAAACACAAAACCCAATATAAAAGCTAAAAATCTTTTTCCCATCTCCCGCAAACCCGATTAGGCTATTACTAATATAATAGCCTAATTAAGAAATAAATTCATCATGTAAAATATTTAAAAAGTATTGTATAACGATGGAGCAATTACGATAAATTTTCTTACCAACGTTTTATCCCACTGGATGCCTGCACCGCATTTCAAAATTTCAAGAGATTTTTCGAGGCTTAAACCTTTTCTGTACGGTCTGTCACTGATAAGGGCATGGAATGCGTCAGCTACCGAAACAATTCTTGCATCAAGAGGAATTTCTTCTCCCCTCAACCCGCAGGGATAACCTGAGCCATCCCAGTGTTCATGGTGATGTTTGACCATAGGGATAAGATGTTTCAAAGATTCAATAGGTTCAATTACTTTTTCCGCACCAATGACAGGATGCTGCTTCATAATCTCCCACTCATCATCGCTGAGTCTGTCAGGTTTTGTCAACACAGATTCTGGGATACCTATTTTGCCGACGTCATGAACAAGTGCACCGAGTTTGATACGCTCAACTTCTTCCTGAGGAAGTTCAAGAGCCCTCGCAAGAGCTTCCGCATAACGGGATACTGACATCGAATGACCTTTGGTATAAGTATCTTTCGCATCAATTGCTCCTGCTAATGATGTTATGGTTTCTATAAGATGTGAATTTGAAGTTATTGTTTCTTTGTGGAGTTTATCGACAAGTTCTTCTTCAAAGTTAATCCCGAATTGAGCATGTTTTTTGGTAATTACCGCAGCAAACGAATCAAGAGCCGTCTCACTCCAGAAATCAAAATCATTTGCACTGACAATATTTGATTTTCCATCCTGTGATGACTTGTGTTTTGCCATCATCAATGCCTGCTCTGTTTGTATAAGCAGCTTTTCCTGAGTGCGTGAACAACTCGGGAAAGATGCAATACCAAAACTTGCTTTGATAGCTCCGACATCATCAACCATACAGCAAGAAAGAGCATGATTGATGTATTCAACCACATACATTGCCTGCTGGTGGTTGTGATTAGGGAGAATAATCGCAATCTCATCACCGCCGTATCTTGCAGCAAAGCCTTTTCCTGCAACGGCTTTTTCAACAGTCTTTGCTACTGTTTTAATAACTTCATCACCACGGGAAAAACCGTAATCTCTGTTGATAGTCCAAATATTTTGGATATCTAAAACAGCTATAGACAAAGGCGTTTCGTTCTCTTGTGCCTGCTTAAGCTCATGACGCAGTGTTTCCTGATAAACTCTATGAGTCATCAGATTAGTAAGAGGGTCTCTGTCATCGCCGATTTTTACCTTTGCAAGAAGTTTCAAATTTGACATATAAGTGCTTGCATAGTTCACAAGAATGTTCAAAATTCTATTGTTATGAGGATTTGCAACATTCATTCCCACAATGAAAATGCCTATACATCTGCCCTGTTCGACTATGGGAAGAAGAAGCGCAGGAGAATTTTGAAGATAGTTAATATTCAAAAAAGCAGTTGTCCCGACTGTAACTTCCTTTTTCTCGTTTATGCATTGAGCAACAGGACTGCTTGCCTCATGGGCAAAGACTTTTGTAGAAAATACATTGCTTATTCTATCAACAAGTTTTACATCAATTGCCCCTGATGAATTGATAAAACCTACGGCAGAAAAATTGTAGTTCAGTTTGTTTATTACAATATGGTGTAAATAGAACAATACATCTTCTATATTTTTCTTTGAACTTATGTTAGAGCAAAAATCCGTGATAATGTCGAGAGCATCAACATTATTAATTTGATTTGAGAAGAATTGCTGCTTGTTATAACCTCCATACAAACGATTAGAAGTTTTTTTAGGACCGCTGATATGAGCAAGACTTATCGGATTGCTGCTTTTTTCCACACTTTGACTGTCACTTGATCTAACCAACTTCGATTCAGGATTCAATTTTATATACCTTATTAAAAATTAAAGACATACCTAACTAATCATGTAAAAACATACTGACTTAAAAAATTGCCTCAATTTTAAAATCTTTACATATTTATTTTATCAATTTTTCAAAAAATAAAGAAGATATTGTTAAAGAAGTGTAAATATACAATTAATATTTACACTCCTTTCATAATTTACAAACCGAATTTCACAAATTTAGAAATTTGCTTTGATTTCCCGCTCGAGTCTTTTGAATATTTCCTTCACAGGAAGAATTTCATGAATATTCAACAAACTTTTTCCGGTAAAGAACAAACCGTTTTCGACATCTCCTGAGCAGCTTAGGTTCAGAGCCTTCATAATACAAAAACTTCCCGAACAATGTTTCAAACAGCGGTCGCAATGCTGCGGTTTCGGAGCCTTGTTTTCCAAAAGTTTTTTTGTAAAGTTAGAAACAATTGCTCTCGCCTGCAAACCGACAGGACTGAGAATTTTCACAATATCACTTTCTTTTGCGCTGACAAGCATTTTCTTAAACTTATCAGACGCTTCACACTCATCGCTGAGCAGAAATCTTGTTCCCATCTGGACACCATCTGCGCCCATTTTCAAAAACTTGGCAATATCAAAACCGTTTGCTATTCCGCCTGCTGCAATCAGCGGGATGGCATGTTTTCCCTCAGGAGCCGAGTCATCCAAGGCTTTTCTTACCTCGGGTAATAACTCGTCAAGCGACTTATCAGTTCCGAGGTGTCCGCCTGCATCTCCGCTTTCAAGAACAACAGCACTTGCTCCGAGTTTTTGTGATAATGCTGCCAGCTTCGGCGAGCTGACTATGGGGACTATAGGAGTATGGTGTTTTCTTCCTTCTTCGAAGATATCTCTTGAGAATCCCGCCCCGAAGAAGATAATGTCAATACCCTCTTCCATCGATACTCTGGCGAGCATGCTGAATTCTCTTGCCGCAAACATAATGTTAACACCAATCAGTCCGTCATGATTTTTCTGCAAGCTGCGTGCAAGACGAATTTGAGAACGCAATTCTTCTTCTGTCAAACCAGATGCGCCGATAATACCGACACCACCGCAGTTTGCTACGGCAGCGGCTAATTTTGCCGTGCTGACTTTGATTGCCATTCCGCCCTGGACAATCGGATTTTTGGCAAACAAACCATTGCCAAAATCAAGTTTTGGCAATTTGAAAATTTTTTCTTTTTCCATTTTTGCTCCTATTCTTGAGTTACATGTGCTTGTTGATGTTTTTTATAACAATCGGAGCAATAAACTGGTTTATCTTCGCGCGGTTTAAATGGTACGGTTGTTTGTGTTCCACAATCAGAACATGTTATCTCATAACGCATATCAAATCTGAGTCTTTTTTTTCTGTTTTGCATTTTTTTTGCATTTCTGCATGCTTTACATCTTTTGGGTTCTTCAAATCCTTTTTGTAAATAAAACTCTTGTTCTTCTGCTGTGAATACAAAAGTCTGACCACAGTCAGAACATACGATTTCTCGATCTTGAAAATTTTCTTCGCTAAACATTTTTAATCTTTCTTTGTTTTAAATTTTATACCTCTCCCATTATCTACTTTTTTTCACAAAAAGTAAAGCAAGAATATTTGGAACTTATATAGCAAATTCCGCAGATACTATTAAAAGTAAGTCATCTTTAGGGCTTTAGCCCGAAGAATCCTTTTTGTTTAGATACTTCGCTATCGCTAAGTATGACGTTGTTCTGGGAATTTTTGACAGAATTTGCCATATAAACCCCGAATATTTTCAGACACTATTTGGGCAAATTTTCTTCCTTAATATACTGCTCTGCTAAAAGCTCTACAGGGTTGTATATCTTGATATTTTCCCCTCTCTTTGACAGCCCCTGCAATATTCCAAGAGTGCATGATGAGCACGATGTCAAAACTATGTCCGCTTTCTCCTCAAGTTTTGCAGCTTTCTTCTTTGAAATTTCTTTTGAAAGCTTACCATGTTCAAAGCAAAACAGACCGGCAGCACCGCAGCAGAGATGTGTTTCATCTTTTTCGAAATTATCAACAAAACCCATCTTCTTCACAGCTTTCCATATACTTTCTTTATCCTTGAGATGGCATGGGATATGCTCGCTTACAGTTTTGTCAAATTTAACTTCAGACGGAACATAAACCTCCTGCTCATCGATAAAGTTATTCAGATGTATAAGCTTATTTTTCAGGATTTTTGTTTTTTTGCTGTTCAAAACATCATCGTATAACTCAAATGCCTTATGACATGAAGCACAATCAAACACCACATAATCAACATCATCAGGTATCATATCAAGGTTCAATACGGCATTGCGATAAAAAGTTTCAAAGTCCCCTGCGCTGAGATGGGCAACTGAACAACATCTCAACCCCTCCGGGATAATAAGTTCAAAACCGTTTTTTTCAGCCAGCATACGCATTGAATTAAGAATTGACTTGTTGAAATAAGTGTTAACACACCCGGGGAAATAGAACACTTTTAGCCCTAGTTGTCTTGCAGACTTGAGCTTTTTGTATCTGACATTCTCTTCGAGAAATCTCTTTATAACAGAACCGAACGAAAAAACGGAAAGAAGATTGTGCAACCCCAAAAAGCGTGCAATATCAACACATCTGCCTGCTGTTTTCAGAAAAATATTTGAGTTAAGCAAAAATAACTTCAACTTCTTTGAAAGCGGGGCGTACTTGTAGCATTCAATCTTCGCCGAAGTAATAATCTTCTCTGCGTCAATATCAGACGGGCAATAACTCTTGCAAGCGTCACAGTGCAGGCACATATCAAGATTTTTATAAACTTTTTTATTGAAAGCCATATTTCCGTTCAAAATACCGTTCAGCAAAGAAAATTGACCTCTTGAAACAACAGTTTCAAGCCCTGTTGTTTTGTAAAGAGGGCAAATCCCCTGACAAAGCCCGCAGCGTGAGCAGCTGTATATTTCTTCCTTATACTCTTCAAATTTTTTCATTCTATTTACCATATCTTGTGAGGATTGAGTATGTTCTCAGGGTCAAATACATCTTTAATCTGCTTCATATAACGATAAGCAGGAGCATTTTTATCAAGATATTTCGACTTTGTCATCCCTATGCCATGCTCGCCCGTTATACTTCCGCCTAAAGAAGATGCATACTCAAAAAATTCATCCTTCAATTTCTCAAAATTTTCTCTTTGTTTTTCATCACGCAAGTCAAGAGAGAAATTCGGATGGATGTTTCCATCTCCGGCATGTCCCATAATACATGCCATAATTCCGTATTTTTCGCAGAGCTCTTTAATCTTCTTTACCATATCGGTAATCTTATCCTGAGGGACAACTGCGTCTTCAGTCACAACGTCTGGTGCAAGCTTTGCAACAGCTCCAAAAGCGGAACGGCGGGCAAACCATATCTTTTCTGATTCTTCCTTGTTTTTGGCAACCACAAAATCAGTTGCACAAAAGAGCTTGCAGACTTTTTCTATTTTTGAACTCTGAGTCGTTATCTCCTGTTCATCAGAACCGTCAACTTCTATAATCAAACATGCCTCAGCTTCCTTGAACACACCTGTCGGGTAGAATTTTTCGATTGTAACAATAGTGTTTCTGTCAATCAAATCAAGAACAGACGGCGTAAGCTTTGCCTGAATAACAGCTCTTACGGCATCAGAGGCTCTTTCTACCTGATCAAAAAACGCAAGCATAATTTGTCTGCACATCGGTTTTGGAATAAGTCTGAACGTAGCTTCGGTTATAATCCCGAGAGTTCCTTCTGAACCAACAAAAAGGTTTGTCAAATTATACCCGCTGACATTCTTTTTCACCGCCATGCCCGTATGGAAAATTTCCCCTTGAGCATTCACAACTTCCAAATCGAGGGTATATTCATTCATACCTCCATACTTAAAATGACGCGGCCCGCTCGAAGAAAGAGCTAGTGCACCCCCGACTGTTGACACTTTCAGATTTGAAGGGTCAGGCGGGAAGAAAAACCCGAGATTTTCGACAGCTGTCTGCAAATCCTGCAGGACAACACCGGGCTGAACACGGCAGGTTAAGTTTTTTATGTCTATATCAAGTATTTTATTCATCTTGGAAAAATGAATTATAATCCCTCCGTCCACTGCAACGCATCCGCCGACATGATTTGTTCCCGCACCGCGTGGAATAATCGGCAGCTTGTAATAAGCCGCTATTTTCACTATCTCTGACACCTGCCTAGCATCAGAAGGAAGTACAACATAATCAGGCATCATAACACTGTAGCCATGGCTCATGGTATCAAAAGAGTAGCAATATAAGTCTTCTTTTTCGTAAAGTACATTATCCTTTCCTACTATAGAGGATAGTTTTGATAAAATTTCATTTTGTTTTGAAGATAAAGTTCTTACCATAATTCACAAATCCTGCCTTACGATAAAATTATAGTGCAAATATCAAATTCATTACACTTTTTTCGCATAAAAATAAATTCCCAATATGTTAAGCTGTAAAAAAAGGAATTAAGAGATGGCTCATACAGTAGTGAAAGAGATATATTCGGAAGAATTGAAGAAATATATCAAATGCGAAGTTCTTGTGATGGATGAAGAAGAAAATATCCCGAGAACAGACCGCAGAGAAGTGTTGTTATATTGTCAGGGTGAAAACATGACAGATGACAGATACGAAGACTACGATGAATCTGTTATGGATACTTATCCTGAAACAGAATTGATTGAACAGTATGAAGAATTTAACGATGAAAGAGACTAATTCTTTGGTTTTGGCATGGTAATAGACGGCGGTTGAATATACAAAGGCTTAAGAAGAGCAAAATTGAAGTTGCCTCCTCTTTTCAGATGCTCATATCCCAACTTCAATAAATTACGCCCCAAATCATAATTAGTCTCTTCATAATTTAAAGCTTCAATACCATGTTCTTTGAGAATAGATGATATCTTGGTATCAGCGACAATAAAATATTTGTTATCAGAGGCTTTTTTTATTGCATCATCGATGTCGAGCGCCGACGGCGGCAAAATTTCTTCAGACCTCGAATATATAGCGGCATAAGCCTTATGCTTTCTTGCATCCATCAGACATAAAGACGCTTTTTCAGAATCATTCAGCGAAGATAATATCTCAAGAGAGGACACTCCGACCACATCAATATCAAGTTGCTGACCGAGCATTCTTGCAACGGTATTGCAGGTTCTTATTCCTGTAAAACTCCCCGGGCCGACATTTGTTATAACAGCACCTATGTCAGTAATCTTTAGAGAATTATCAGATAAAATTTCTTTTATTTTTTCCGTCAAAAACTCCGAGTGATAAATCCCTTCTTTGCTCTCAACAATCTGCGAGCCAAGAATTTGTTCATCACGCCCAAGCGAGATATATGTCCTGTTCAAACTTGTATCAAACGCCAGCAAATACACTTTTCAAACTCTCTTCTAATTTATTGTACAACTTTTCATGTTTATCGCCGCAAGCTTCAAAACAAAATTCACGGGTATTTTCGTCTATATAATTTATTCTAATATCCATCCTGTCCTTTGAAAGCTGGTCATTCGAAAATTCCGCCCACTCGACAAGAGTAAGGGCATGGTCATCTTCGCCGTATTCTTCAAGCTCATCAAGAATCGTAGATACACCTTCTTTTTCAAGACGATACAAATCAAAATGATACATGGGAATGTTCCCAGAGTAATACTCATTCAATATAACAAAACTCGGACTTGTTATTTTTTCTTCAATCCCAAGATATTTGCCTATAAACTTCGTAAGTGCCGTCTTTCCCGCACCGACACTGCCATAAAGACAAATTAATCCCCCGTTGTTTTCACACACGGCGGCAATAGCTTTGCCTATTTTTTCGGTATCATCCAAAGATTTTGATATAATTCTCACGTAACTATTCCCTTTATCAAAATGAATTATACCCTAAAAAATACTTTTTATTAAAAAAAATAAATTTATTTCCAAATTCTGTCAAAAAAAATTTTTCATATGCCTTAAAAACACATATAATTATCTCATATCAGAAAAGAATTAAAGAGGTTAAAAGTGAACATACAGCCTGTAAAAATTGGTTTTTCAACCAATCATACGTATAAAAATAATCTAAACCCACTATCTTCAAATACATATCAATATTTAAAACAGCCTGTTCAAGATACAATATCTTTTTCAGCTGCAGAAAGACCGCGAAACAGATTTAAAAAAGCACCTCTCGTTTTATCAGGCGAAGTAGTGGAAGCTCACGAAAAATTCAAAACTGACAGTAAAAAAGAATACACCTTCGTTAATTCAACAATCAAAGCAAAAAAACGTGAAAAACTAACAGATGAACCATCTATGCCGGTAGAGGCAAGAATTATAAATGCTAAAAACTGTAATATAGAAAGAATTCTCAAAGCACCTGATATAAACTTGAAAAAAACAACAGTATCAGAAGTACGTGCCGGCAATCTGACCATGGCTGATAACTCAAATGCAGCTACAGTCGAACTTCGATCACAAACTATAGCACATGCCAATATATCTGACAGCACTATTGGTTGTGTTGCTCTATTCACAAATGACCCGATAAAAAGCGGCAGACATCTTATTGATAATGAATTGATGACCAACAACTCAACAATCAACCACATAAGATACCCTGAAACCCGTCCGAGCCAAAACATTTTTTATATTACAAACAACAGCAAAATAGGTCCGATGGATTTCTACCAAATAAGACACCGACAAGTCCTTGATGCCTCTGACAGCTATATAGAAAAATTTATTGACGCAAGAGTTCCATTTTCAAAAATAACTCTCCATAACACAAAAATAGATGAACTGAGGTGTAACCCGCAAAATCTTAAAATGTCAGGGAATAATGAACTCGGTGATGTAACCTTCAGCTGTTTCTTTTATGAACCGGGTGATGACATTGAAGTTACCATTCCAAAAGGCACAAAAATAAATGGAGATATAGCTTTTGAACAAGTTGAAAATATCCCCGGCGCAAACTATATAATCAACGTTGAAGAAGGCGCTCAGCTTAATGGTAAAGTGTTTGTTCTTGCACAAAACCCGAAATATGAAGCAAAATATTTTGTTTCAAGCTCCAAACCCGTCGAAGATAAAACTGCAAATCTGATAATTAACAGAGATGTAAAACCAAAAAAATAAAAAGTTGTGCCCCTACAGGCTAAGGTTTTGATACCTGCTAAGTCAGCAGGTGGGTGTCCTCTCGAATAAATCGCCGTTTCCTAAAATGCCAAAACACTAGGTATACTTTGTTATTCTGAAGTCAGACTCCCTGTATAAAAAAATGTAGGATCAAAACGAATGAACCCGCAGAGGCAATATTATTTTCTCATATATTCGTTTTTTCGCCAACTTTTTCTATTTGTTGTTCACTTTTTTCTTTACATGTATAATCCTTTGGTATCACAAACCAAAATCTCGTAAGCTCGTTTGGAACAGACTCAAAATATATATTCCCTCTGTGCATCTCTATTATCTTCTTTGAAAGAGGAAGCCCTAACCCTGTTCCTTCTCTGGCTCCTGCATAAGATACAAATTTATTAAAAATATTTCCTTTCTGCTCTTCTGATATGCCTACTCCATTATCAGCAACTTCAACATACACACTGTTTCCTAAATCTTTATTACTCAGAATAATTACACCGTTATTATTTGAAAATTTTATTGAATTCGAAATGAGATTGTACATAACCTCCGTAAATCGTTTTTTATCAGCATTTATATAAATATTCTTCAAATCAAACTCTATATTCAAATCTTTCTCTTTCGCAGTTTCATACAAAATGGACATAACTTCATATATCACGCTTTTAGAATTAAACCACTCATAAGTTAAATCCAAAACACCTGCTTCTATTTTAGATAAATCTAAAAATTCATTTATAAGCTTCACAAGAAATTCTCCGCTTACTAAAATATTATTTACATATTGTATTTGTTTCGGCGTAAAATTTTCATTATCTCTGGAAGCCAGAATCTTTGAAAAACCTATAATCGAATTCAAAGGCGTACGCAGCTCATGAGATATGTTCATTAAAAATTCGTTCTTCATTTCATCTCTTTTTTGAGCCTGCTTATACAAATTTTGGTCTTTATCATTCTTATGCTTCAACTCACTGAACAATTGCGCCTGAAAAACAGCTATCGACGTCTTATCACTGATATTTTGCAGCAAATCAAGCTGGCTGTTTATTATCTGCTTTGCTCCATAAACAGCAATCAGCCCTATAAACTTCCCCCGATAAACCATAGGTGTTATCACAAAAGTTTTTATTTCAATGTTGCTGTTTATCTTCTCTACAAGACTTTTATCCGAAAAGAATTTTTCAACCGTATTATCAACAAATTGTTTTCCTGATTTCAGACTGTCAACAACATCCCCTGCAATCTGATTAAACCCGATAGAATCTATCTGGCAGCCTTTATAACCCTTGAAACCAACATCCAGACTGTCTGTTTTTTCATTATATAAAAAGAGTCCTATTCCCTCTATATCTATCAGCGAGTTAATCTCAAAAAATATATTTTTCAAAACTCTGTCTAATAATAAAGAACTTCTGACTTTATTTGATATGGCATTGATTACTCTGTTTTTTTCCTGCTGTTCGAATATATTGTTTAAATATTGAACTATCTCTTCTTCTATCTCATATAACGGCGCCGGTATTTCATTTAGTTTTTTCAATTTTTTCTCGCCTGCCCAAATAAAAATTGAAAGATATATTTATACATCTCTTCTCTGCCAAAATCTTTGCCGATATTACAAATTGAATTTATATATAATAATTTTACACTTATTTCTTTAATTTGTAAAACATTTACTATATAATTTTTTAAAATACAGTCTGGAGAATTATCCAAAATGCAAAAAACATCAGGAAAGTTATTCGTAATATCAGGACCTTCAGGGGTTGGGAAAGGTACTATCATTCACAAACTCCTTGAAAAAAATCCAAACATAAAACTTTCAATCTCTGCAACCACACGTGCTCCTCGACCTCATGAAACAGATGGTGTCGACTACTATTTTATTTCCAAAGATAACTTTACCAAATTAATCAAAGAAGATAAACTAGCCGAGTGGGCAGAATTTTCGGGTAATTATTACGGGACATATTACGAAACAATTAATAATACTCTTCAAAACGGTTATGATTTGATTTTGGAAATCGAAGTCAAAGGCGCCATGCAAATCAAAAATAAAATTCCATCAGCCGTTTTAATTTTCATCCTTCCGCCATCATTTGATGAACTCCAAAAACGCCTCATCGAAAGAAATACAGAAAAAACAGAAGAAATAAAAAAACGACTCGCCATATTCGAAGATGAATATGCCAAATCATTCGAATTTAATTACAAAATTACAAATGACAACCTTGATGAAGCAACAGAAGAGCTTCAAAAAATTATTTCTCGGGAGAAACAAAATTAATGCTCAAAAATAAAAAAATATTAATCGGGATAACAGGCGGCATAGCTGCCTACAAAGTATGCTCTTTGATTAGAGAACTTAAAAAGCTGAATGCTGATGTAAAAACAATCTTAACCCCGAATGCAAAAAATTTTGTTACGGAAACAACTCTCATGACACTCTCGCAAAATCCTGTCTACAGCGATGAATTTTCTTCACAAAACTGGCGACCCGAACATATCTCGCTGAGCGAAGCTGATTTATTCATCATAGCGCCCGCCTCTGCAAATACCACAGGAAAAATTGCCAACGGCATCTGTGATAACCTGCTGACATCAACTGCGGCAGCTTTCTCAAACCCCATAATCATAGCCCCCGCAATGAACTGCAACATGTGGAATAACCCTCTGATACAAAAAAACATTGAAACCCTGAAATCACAAAATAACATAACCGTAATACCCCCTTCTTCAGGTTATCTTGCATGCGGATATGATGGCAACGGCAGAATGGCTGAGCCTGAAGATATTAAAAACACTGCCATATCAATACTCACCGAAGATAAATTCTTAAACGGCAAAAAAATTATCATAACAGCAGGCGGAACAAAAGAACAAATTGACCCTGTGAGATACATCGGCAACCATAGCTCTGGGAAAATGGGGATGGCTATCGCTGATGCTGCTTGCAGGCATGGCGCTGATGTTACATTGATTGCGACATTTGAAACCCAAAAGCCCTACAAAACAATAGTCGCAACTTCAACACAGGATATGCTCTCAGAAGTTAAACAAGCTTTTATCAATGCTGATGCACTAATTATGTCAGCTGCCCCTGCCGATTTTCGAGCAGAACAAATAAACGAACAAAAAATAAAAAAAGAAAATACTGACGGACTAACACTGAAACTCATCAAAAATCCGGATATCCTTCAAGAAATATCAAATATCAAAAAAAATAACCAGCTTGTTATCGGATTTTGTGCAGAAAGTGAAAATCTTGTCGAAAATGCCAAAAAGAAAATAACCTCCAAAAATCTTGATTTCATTGTTGCAAATGACATTTCATCAAAAGAAATCGGCTTCAACAGCGACTTCAACGAAGTAAAAATTATAGATAAATCAAACAACATCAAATTTCTTCAAAAAGATACCAAAATTAATATAGCGGAAAAAATACTCGAGGAAATATTCAAAAATGCTTGAAACAAAAGAAATAATCAAACTTATCGAAGACTTTGCCCCCCCGGAGCTGGCAGAAGACTGGGATAACTCCGGATGGCAAATCAACCTCGGAATAGAGCATACAAAAAAAATATGCCTTGCCCTATCTCCTTCTTTAGAGGTAGTAAAACAGGCAGCACAGGAAGGATGTGACCTCATTGTATCCCATCACCCTCTGTTCTTCGAAAAAATAAACAAATTTTCAACAGAAAACATAACCTGTCAAATTGCCCGAATTGCAATTCAAAATAATATACAAATTTATTCAGCACATACAAACATGGATAAAGCTCCCGAAGGGCTTAACCATGAGCTTGCAAAACGGCTGGGTTTAAAAAATTTATTTCAAATAAATGATTTTGTTATACAGGGTTTCACCCAAAGAGAATACACTCTTGAGGAATTTATAAAATACATAAAACAACAACTCGGCTGTGAGACAATAAAAATAATCAACCCTCAAAATAAAAACGTTATAAACTCCGTATCACTGTGTACAGGCTCAGGAAGCGAATTTTCAAACTCGGCAGACACGGATGTTTTCATCACAGGAGATGTAAAATTTCATAGTGCACTTGATGCAAACAACAAAATTATCCTAGATATAGGACATTTTGAATCAGAAAAATTTGTCGTTGATTTATTTGAAAAAATATTTAAAAATAAAGATATACAAATTTTTATAGCAAAAGAAAAAAGCCCATGGCTTACTGTCTAACATTTAAAAAGGTGTGAAGTATGAAAAAAGGTTTTACATTAATAGAAGTACTCGTAGTTCTTGCAATACTCGGAATTATCTCAGCATTTCTCATAAACGCTATTTCAAAAGCCGGATTGAAAGAACAGGAAAGAAACAAATTTTTACTGCGTAAAGCATACGTAAGCCTTACGCAAAACGCAGCAAATATTCTCTCAAACAGGCAGAATTATCCAAAAGGATTGCTTGCACAGTGCCGTGCAACAAATGTTGATGAGAACAGACAAATCAACTTCTGCGATGAATTTGTTTCAACCATCAACACTATCGGCGATCTCCCGGAAAAAGTCTGTAACAATGAAACTATACCGACATATCAAGAAGGGACACATCTTGATGATACTTACTATTCAGAAGACTACCCAAGAATTATATCAGCGGACAGAATGGTATGGTGGGGACTCGGAGGTAAGTCAACATCATGTGAACCGGCAAATGACTCACAGCTTGAAAACAAATTATGTGACGGTTCTTTTGGCACCATAACTGACCCGGATGCCTGCAAAACAATAATTGTCGATGTCAACGGAACAGACCTCCAGCGGCTTAACAGCGGGCAAACCGTTGATAAAAGTAAAAATATATTCGGACTTGATATCTTCAGATTTAAATTATGCAACAACGGTAGAGTTGAACTTATTGGAACCGATAAACTATACAGTCCGTACAAAAGCAGACAAACCAAAAAAGAGATAACAACGGCAGAAGACTTACTTCGTGACGCAAACCCGACACGTGTCAGAAATAACAGAACAAAATAGTTTCTAATCAGCTTTTTGAAAATCAACGGTAGGCAATGTGAAATAAAAAACAGTTCCCTTGCCTGCCGTTGATTCTACACGTATATTTCCATGGTGCGCTTCGATTATCTGCTTTGCAATAAACAACCCTAAACCATTCCCTACTTCACGCTTTTTTGTATAATAACGGGTAAAAATATGTTTGATATCCTCAGGGCTAATCCCTGGGCCGTTATCTCTAACCGAAATCTCAAGTTCGTCAGTTTTTTCTTCAATACCAACAACTATCTTCACGCCTTCGCCGCAATGTTTTATGGCATTTGATATCAAATTCGAAAAAATTCTCTTTATCTCCCTTCTGTCAACATAAACATCAGCCACATGCTTCGGCGCATTAACAGAAAATCTGCACTTCTTCTCCGCACACAAATACTTCCACATCTGTATCGATTCAGCTATAAGCTTTTTTATATCCGTCTTCTCGATAAAAAGCTTATACTCAAAATTTTCATAGTGATAAACAGATAACAAATCATTTATCATTTTGATTAATTCAGTGTTCATCTTCTGAATTTCAACCAGCTGGTTTATAAATGAAACATCCCCGTTATTGTCTATAATCATCTCAAGAGCCTTCTGCTCGGCAAGCAAAGGAGCTTTTAAATCATGAGTAAGAGAAAGCACAAAATTATTTTTTGTTTCCTCTAGCGCCAATCTCTTTTTCAAATCAGAATATGCAAGCGATACAGTATCATAAATCAAACTTATCCAATATAGTTCATCAGAAGTCCATACCCTCTTTTTATTCGTATATATAAGAAGAAATCCCTCCTCCTCATATTTTTTCAATAATTCATAATTCCCTATATTCGGATAAAAAACTATTGAGTTTATCCCGCTGCCAACAAGAACCTGCTTTATATTCCATGTCATAATATCTCTTTGCACATCGTTGATGAATAAAAATTTTTCTTTTGAAACATCTATCAACGGCTGCTGGAACTTGCCCTTACGGGGAAACTTGTTATAGTCAAAAGGCGCTCTGCTTATAACATTCTTCAGCTCATAGTTCTCATCACCTCTAACTGTTAACCTTAGCACACCATCAACATCAAATGAATCAAGAATATATTTCATCGCAATATCAAATATCCCATCAGGCTCGCTTAATGTTTGAACTTGACTCAAAATATCTTTTATATCAGCTTCTATTTCAAGAGTCTTTTTATACCTGTCATTCAGTCGGAATAAACTGAGAGCAACAGATATTCTCGGAAGCAAAGAAAAAATATTCTCTCTGAACAAATCATCATTCTCAAAACATTCTTCTCCTGCAAGAAAAATCAGAGCTATCGGCTGTTGATGATAAGACACGGGAATAAACGCAGCTCTCTTAGCTTTGAGAGAATACAACTTCTGTAAAACTGATACACTACCGACACCTTCTCTTATATCATCAATCATCAGTATCTTATTTTTTGCAAATACTTCCCTTTTTAGATACATCTCCATCTTCTCCCCAAAAGGCTTTGAAAGCTCATTGATACAGCCTGGGGTTCCGCTTTTGCAATAAACACTCCCTATATCCATAAAATTACCTGAATTTGCATCAAAAAATTTTATAATCCCGGATTGAAAATACATCCTTTTGCACAAATTTCTGAGCAAAATATCTGAAGCTTCTTTGAGATTGTCAACAAAAAGCATTGTATTTAAAATCTCAAGTACCTCAATCCTTCCTTTATACTTTTTCAAAAGGCAATCAAACAGCTCCATCTGCCTCAGCATTATTTTGGACAAACTGACCGAAGAATAAGCAAGCTCTTTACTGTTGCAGATTTTTTGATTTTCTATGTCATCAAAATTCATAATTTTATACTCTCTGAGAATATAAAATTATGCCAAATAAATAAAATTAAAAATTAACCTACGGGAGATTCTTTATTACCTCTCGAATTAAGCCTAAAAAATTATCTTTTATCCTATCAGCAGTATCAATAACTTCCTGATGGTCAAGTTTCCCGCTGAGAATACCTGATGCCATATTTGTAATACATGAAATACCCAAAACTTTTATCCCGCAATGATTTGCAACAATTACCTCCGGTACTGTTGACATACCGCTTGCATCAGCACCCAAAATACGTATCATCCTTGTTTCTGCAGGAGTTTCATAAGAAGGACCGCTGCTGCCCGCATAAACTCCTTCTTTTACTTTTATCCCGAGTTCATCGGCAATACCATGGACAAGCCTTATTAACTCCCTGCTATACGCCTCGCTCATATCAGGGAAACGAGGTCCAAACTCATCAATATTTTTTCCTATCAAAGGATTTGTCCCAAAAAGATTTATATGGTCACGGATTATCATCAAATCACCGGGGGAATAATCAAGATTAACTCCTCCCGCCGCATTTGTAACAATAAGCGTCTTTACTCCGAGAAGCTTCATAACCCTCACAGGCAAAACAACCTGCTCGATAGAATATCCCTCATAATAATGAAAACGTCCCTGCATTGCTACAACACTTTTCCCGCCGTAACTGCCTATCACAAGCTGGGAGGCATGCCCGCTTACTGAGGAAGCTCCAAACGACGGTATTTCAGAATAAGGTATCCTCACTCCTTCTATTTCATCAGCAAACGCCCCGAGGCCTGAACCGAGAATAATACCTACTTCTGGAACAATATCTGTTTTTGAACGAATAAAATTAAACGCTTCGTACACTCAAAACTCCTGTTTCCTACATCATTGATTATTATAATACTAAATATCCCAAAATAATCAATTCAAACATAAAACTCTAAGGTACGTACGAAGAATAAATTAACCCTGCGCCATATTCATAATAGTTAATCTGTGTTGCAGACCCGGTTCTTATGATTACTCTTGACTGATTTTTCGGAGGAATATCAAGAGCATTTGCTATCGCAGCCTGAATTACACCGGCATGGGTGACAACAGCCAGAATTTTATATTTATTGTTATCAATTATCTCGCCTATTGTCTTTTTCACTCTGGCATTCAGCTCTTTTGTTGATTCTCCGCCTTCAGGCCAAAATTCAAAAGGATTTTGATGATACTGCTCAAGCTCCTGAGGATATTGTTCTTCTATCTGGTCAAATGTCAGCCCGCCCCAAAGACCGGCTTTTCTCTCATAGAGATTATCAAGTATCTCAAAGCCTGTTTTATAAGATTTTGCAATTAGCCTTGCACTCTGAATTGCCCTTAAAGCCGAGCTTGTATAAATACAATCAATCTTTGGAGTTGTATTTTTCAACCATTCGGTAAGTGTTTCTATTTCGTATTTTCCGGCTTCGTTCAGCGGAGGATACTCTTCGCTGTCAAAAAGTCTGTTTTCTTCATTATAAATCGTCGACCCATGTCTTATGAAAATAATTTTGCATAATCTGTTAAACATTATTCTTTCCCCTATTATCAGAAGATATACTATTATTTTTGCATATTTTGCATACTTATTCTGTAGTTTGTTTAAATGATTTTTCCTTACAAAAACAAAAAATACTCTTATTCTAAAGATAATGATATAATTTACTTAAGAAAAAAGGAGAGCGAGTTTGAGTATCAAGTCTTTGAAAATATTCAATATGTCAACACGCAGCAAACTGCTAATTCTCGGAATGCTTTTAAGCTCAGTTTTGATAGTAGTAACAGCGTACTTTGCCATCAACAATACCCAGAAAAAAATCTTCGACAGCTATTACAACTTCGGCCAGATGATGACAAAAACCATGGCAAAACAAACCGTTGATGAACTCCAGCTCGCAGAAACAAATACTGACCAAACTGAAAAATACAAAAAAATTAAAAATAACGCAGAAACACTCGTCCAAAACAATGATGATATAGCTTTTGTCAGTTTCACCGATGCAACAGGCATACCTGTTTATTCAATAGAAAAAGAAAAATTCAAACCGCTCGATGACTTCAGCTTTAGTGCACCGGTATTTATAGAAAATGAAGCAGGTGATAAAATTCTCGCAGGCTCTCTTCAAGTAGGATTTACGGGACAAACCTTCAGGAATGTTCTCACAACATCAAAAAATTCCATGATATTTATCTTTATCATAGCCTGGATGCTCTCATGCCTCGCCGTAATCGTCAATACAATCCTGCTTACCAGACAAATTACACTCCTCACGGACGGCGTAAACAAAATTTCAACAGGAGAATTTGGCTATACATTCAACACAAATGACCTATGGGGTGATATAAAAGAACTCTTCGAACAATTCAATGATATGTCTTCAAGACTAAGACGCTATGAAGAACAAAACATCGAAAAACTTACATCCGAAAGAAACAAACTCGAAACAGTCCTCATCAGCATAGCAAACGGAGTAATTGTCTGCAACAACTACGACCGTGTTATTTTATATAATAATGCAGCTCTCAAAACTCTGAATGTAAGCGAAAGAGCCTTCAAAAATTCAAAAATACAGGAATATTGCGATTCAAACGGAGAATTATGCTTCCAGGAAGGAATAAGCAAGTTCAAAGACCTCCCGCTTGAAGAAATAGAAAATGAACCGCCTGAATTCCAGACCGTTATTGACGACAAAACCCTAAAAGCAACTATATCCCCTATGTTCAACATCAACCAGCAGTATCAAGGGTATATTATCGTCCTTCATGACATAACCAAAGAATCTCAAATTGACCTGATGAAAAATAACTTTATATCAAACGTGAGCCATGAACTGAGAACTCCCGTTACGGTATTAAGAAGCTACATAGACACTCTCTATAACCACGGAGATGAGTTTGATACAAACACTCAAAAAGAATTTATCGGCGTAATTAATCAGGAAATCATAAGAATGCAAAATCTTGTGAACAACATCCTCGACTTCTCAAGACTCGAAGCGCCCAATATAGACCTTCAAAAAGAATATACAAGCATAGTATCAATCATCAACACCACCGTTGACTCAATGAAAGTGCTCGCTGATGAAAGAGACATCTCCTTCTCCGTCATAATAGAACCTGAACTGCCAAAAACCTATATGAACCCGGATAACATAGAAAGAGCGCTGAAAAACATTATCTCAAACGCTATCAAATATTCAAAAGACAACGGCAAAATCAAAATCAGAGCAGAAGTAGACAAAACAGGAAAAAATATAGAAGTAAGCGTCGAAGACAACGGTATCGGAATAGCTCCTGAACATCTCGACCACGTATTTGACCGCTTCTACAGAATAGAAAACGAAATACATACAATCAAAGGAACCGGCCTCGGACTCCATCTTGTGAAAATAGCCATCGAAAAACACCACAACGGCAAAGTATTTGTTACAAGCAAGCCGGGAGAAGGAAGCACCTTCGGATTCAGACTGCCGATTATTGCAGAAGGAGAACTTGAAGAAGAAAAAATCGAAGAAGTTTCTCCATCTCCTGATTCAAAAACAATACAGCAAATAGAAGAAGAACTCCTTGAAAACAACGGCTCTTCTGAAAATAACGAAAACAGCTTTACATACGATGACTGGGAAATCTCCATCGAAAAAGAATAACCAAATTGCTCTAAAGCATTAGTGTCAATTGTACAATTAATAAGCTTTTCGGACATAAATAGCTCTTAAGACTAATAGATATTATGCTTAAGAGCTATTTCATTTTTCATATTTTCAACTATGATAGATATGTTATACAAATTGGTTTTAGTTAGGAAATAGAGAACTTTCACTACTTACTTTAAAAAGAGTAATTTGTATAATTACAAATTTCTGCCTCATGATCTCTTCTTCCCCGTAAGTTTTTTTGCGGGGATTTTAATTTGCTCAAAAAAGTATATAATATAAGTTGTAATAATATTTGAAACAAGAGTTTAAGAGGATTAAAAAAATGGAAATCAAAGTAATCCAAAACGAGCTGTCAAAAATTGACTGCGATGTCATAGTAGCAGGCTTGTTTGAACAACAACAGGAACTTAGCGGTCCCGCTGCTGAGTTGGATAATGCTCTGGGGGGCATTATATCACAATATGTAATCGAAAAAGACAAGTTTGAAGCAAAATTCGGACAAACATATATTCTTCAAACTTACGGAAAAATAGCAGCCTCAAAAGTTCTTCTGGTGGGACTCGGGAAACAGGAAGAAGTTGACATAGCAAAGCTTAGAGAACTCGGCGCAAAAATAGCAAAAAAATGCGATACTGCTCTCAAAGCAAAAATAGTATGCCTAACACCTTATGGCAAAGGCTTGGAAGGAATAAGCCTCTATGATGCTGTCAAAACTGTTGTCCACGGCGCATTAATCGGTGCCTACAAATTTGACAGATACCTCGCTGAAAAAACTCCGTCAATTGAAGTCTTTGAAATAGTAGAAAATAATAACCCTCAAGAAGCTGAAAACGGAGCTAAAGCGGGACAAATTACAGGTGAAGCCGTTAATATTGCAAGAGATTTGATAAACGAACCTGCAAGCGTGGTAACACCTGAATACCTCGCTGAAACAGCTCTCCAAATCGAAGGTCTTGAAACAAAAGTTATGGACGAAGATGAAGTAGGCGAAATGGGAATGGATGCATTCCTCGCCGTAAGCTACGGAAGTGCGGAAGAACCCAAGTTTATCCACATGAAATATACTCCTGATGGTACACCGTCGAAAAAAATAGCCATCATAGGCAAAGGGCTGACATTTGACAGCGGCGGGCTTGATTTGAAGCCTCCAAAGTCAATGCGTAACATGAAAACTGATATGTCAGGTGCAGCAGCGGTTATCGGTATTATGAGCAAAATCCGTGAACTAAAACCAAACGTCGAAGTACACGCCCTGATAGCAGCAACTGAAAATATGCCCGGATGTGCCGCCTACAAACCGGGTGACATCATCAGAGCTTTGAACGGTAAAACCATCGAAGTAGACAACACGGACGCAGAAGGCAGACTTACACTCGCTGATGCAATTGCCTATGCCGCCAAACTGGATGTTGACGAAATCATCGATATAGCAACACTCACAGGCGCCTGCATCGTCGCTCTCGGAGAAGAAGCGGCAGGAATTATGGGCAACAATCAGGAACTCATCGACAACCTGATTAAAGCAGGCGAAAAAGGTGCCGAAAGATTCTGGCAGCTCCCGCTATACCCGGAACATGCAACAGCAATCAAAAGCCCTGTAGCAGACATCAAAAATACGGGAAGCACAACAGGAGGCGGTGCTATGACTGCAGCCGCATTCCTGAAAGAATTTACGGATAACAAAAACTGGGCGCATATCGATATCGCAGGACCCGCATATCTCGAAAAAGAAATGAGAGGAACTCCAAAAGGCGCATCAGGATTTACCGTAGCAAGCTTGATAGAATATTTGATGGCGCAATAATAAACATGGTTCAAAAAGGGAAGGGCAAAAACTCTTCCCTTTTTCGCATAAAAGGAGTCTAAAATGAATATAGTAGGAATTATCCCTGCACGTGGAGGTTCAAAACGCTTACCGGGCAAAAATATAAAACTGCTCGCCGGAAAACCGCTCATAGCACACACTATCGAAACAGCACAAAAATCAAAATATATAAACAAAATAATTCTCTCAACAGAAGATGAAAAAATTGCAGAAATCGCAAGACAATTTGGAGCAGAGGTAATCAACAGACCTCAAGAACTTGCGCAGGACACAACAAAAACAGCACCCGTACTTTTGCATGCGGTTGATGAACTCGAAAAATCAGGATATTTTCCTGATATAGTGGTTCTCCTGCAAGCAACCTGCCCGAACAAACCTGTCGAGTTGATAGACGAGATTATAGAAAAACTCATAAATTCAGATAACGACTCCGTTTTCAGCGCATTTCCGATATGCTGTACCATGGCAATGTGGAAAAAGCAATTTGATGGCAAAATGCAGGCGCTATATGACTACCACACCCGTCCCAGATGGCAAAACGCAGCAGAAGAATGCGAAACCCTCTACGGGGAAACAGGTGCTGTCTATGCAATCAAAATTGATGCCTTCAAAAAATGCAAAGATTTTATCGGAGAAAATCCAGATATCGTAACAACTGATGTCAAGCTAATTGACATCGACACACAGGCAGACTTTGACGCAGCAGAAAAATTGATGATGAAAAACAAATAAAAAAGGAACTCATTTAAGAGTTCCTTTTTATACGATTTCAGAAAAATTTAGATGAACATCTCTTCTTTTTCTTCCGCATTTTCATGCTGTTCGACAAATGAGCGGACTACAGCAATCATTTCGATTACTGAAGAGAGTTTGTTAATGCATGAACCTACACCAATTGCGCTTGCACCTGCTGCAAAAGCCATACGTGATGTAGTAGGAGTAATTCCGCTTGCTGTCATAATCGGAACTTCTACATTTCTTGAAAGTTCGATTGTATTTGCAATTGATACATTAGCTTTCTCAAGCAAGCCGCGGGCACCGGTGTTTGAAACATTAGCCACACAAGCACCTTCTGTTTGAATCAAATCAACACCCATTTCTTCCAATTTTTTTGCAAGCTCGATTTGTTCGTTGATATCAATATGTCCGGGAACAGTTACACTCAAGAAAATGTCATGTCCGACCAAATCTATTGTTCTTGATGTAATATCAAGAATTTCTTCAGCTGTCACTCTCATGCCTTTTTTGTACATAGCATCAAAGTTGCCGATTTCGAGCATATCAGCGCCGTTTTCTTTTGCCATCAAAAGTTTTTCAGGTTCAATTGATGATACGCAGACAGCTATGTTGCTCAATTCTTTTGCGATATAGATTATATCTTCTCTTGCAGCAACGTCAACTGCGCTTGCACCGCCCATATCAGCTGCCGATACAACTCTTTTTACGCTCTCGATATCATAATTATCAATACCTGCAATTACTTTGAGTGCGCGTTTTGCTTTCAAATCTTTTTTAAATTGCTCTATTCTGTTCATTTGACCTCCTGAGTGAACAATATTTATTTCTGCAAAATATTATAACACTAAAAATTGTGATATGATATATTTTGTAAAGCTTAAAAGGTCTAAAAAAATGAATCTTCAAGAAGCTGTTGATGAGATATGGGAAAACCGTAAATACGAACCGTCTTCATACATCGAAGCCATAAGCCATCTTAATGAAGAAGTGGCAGAAAGCCTCAAAGCAATCCTCAGCGGGAATAAAGAAACAGCTCAGGCAGAACTTGAGGATGCTCTTTCATGTATGTTTATTGCATTCAAAATGATGGATATTGACCTTGATGAAGTTGTGGAACGTCAGGTCAACCAGATGAAAAGTGCGCCAAAGAAGACCATGCATATCTTTTCTGATAAAGTAGAAATCCGTGTAGGCGACGAAGTTAAAGGCGGGTGGGCTATCTGGACATCGCAGGATATCAAAGATGCACAAAAAATGGCAAAAGAATTCAAATGCAAAATAATCTGGGAAGGAGCAAACCAGCTTAGTCTCAGCGATACACTGAAAAACGGCGGACAATCATGAGAATAAACAAATTTATAGCATCATCAGGAATTGTTTCACGAAGAAAAGCCGACGAGCTTATTAAAGAAGGTAAAGTCAAAGTCAACGGCGAGATTATCACAACACCCGGGTATGACGTCGGACCGAAAGATAAAGTCAAAATCAACGGAGAACTCTTAAGACCGAAAAAATTCGAATACCTGATTTTTCACAAACCACCGGGTTATATAACAACAAAATCAGACGAAAAAGGAAGAAAAACCATATACGACTTGCTTCCTGAGGAATATCACCATCTGAATCCGGCAGGCAGACTTGATAAAGACTCTACAGGTCTTCTGTTTTTGAGCAATGATGGTTATCTTGTGCAAAAGATGACACACCCGAAGGCTCATATCCCAAAAATTTATCTGGTGCATGCAAAAGGAAAAATAAATTCGACAAAGTTGCAGCAGCTGGTTGACGGTATAGAAATTGAAGAGGGAAAAATTGCTTATGCCGATGTTTGCTTAATTGAGTCTACAAATGCGCAAACAACTCTTCAAATGACACTGTTTCAGGGTTACAACCGTCAAATAAGAAAAATGCTTGATGCCGTAGGACATCCGGTTATTTCGCTAAAAAGAATTGCCCATGGAAATTTGACCCTTCAAAATCTTGAAAGAGGAAAGTTCAAAGTACTCAAACCAAAGCAGGTGACAGATTTGAAAAATTATGTTAAAAAAGTTCTTGCCGATAACAACATACCTTTTATTATGCAGTAAAAATTTACTATTTAAAAAATCAAACTGCCTGACCTGTATATGTCATTCAATTCAGGTTCAAAACCTGTTGTTATAATTTTTCAATATAACTCCAGAGAACTATAAAGTTTTTCAAAAAACATCCGATATACTATATTGTCAACTATTTTTCATATAAATACTCCATATAGATGATTTTTCAGAATCAAAACCACTTTTTGGTTTAAAAATTAATTTATGTGGAACATGAAAGATAGGCTATGTTTTATAGTCTAAACAAAGGAGTTATTAATGGTTAGTTCTATAAACGGAATAAACGGCGGTAGTTATTCGAACTATAATGTTAATAATATAAGCACCGGCAACTCAAAACTTGATGAGTTGATAAAAAGCCTTGTGTCCCAAGGCTATAGCCTGTCTGAAGCAAAAGCTATAGCCGAAGCAGAACTCGAAGCAGAGGCTGCAGAAGGCGCAAGCGAAACAGAAGAAACAACCTCTCAGGGTGTTTCTTCCTACGGTGTTTCTTCGGCATACAGCAGCACAGGCAGTGAAGGTATCGGAATATCAAGCTTGCCTACGGACTCAGCCGGCATGGTCGGACAAATGCAGGTTGCCGACCTCAATAAATATTTTATGCTCGGCATGTAATATCAGCTGTTTGTTTTCTCTAAAATGACATAAACGGGATGATATGTGAGGTAAACGCCTTCTGATGATGTATAAAATCTTTTGTACTGCGATTCAAAATTTTTTAAACCGCTTTTGCTCCATCTATACTCGGTTAGAGCATTTGTTCCCGTAAATTTTATGTGCTTGAGAACGTCTATCGGACTCTCAAAATTCAGCTTTATTATCTCGTCCTGAACAAGAAGTATCTTATAATCACTGAACAACTCTCGTAGTTGGTCGACAGAATAATACTTCAACCCTCGCTGAAGTATTTTTGACATCTGCTCAAGATTTCTGTTTCCAAAGATAGAAAAAGCAAGAATCCCCCTGTCTTTAAGCATATTATTCAGCTTTGAAACAACACTCTTCAAATCCTCCGCCCACTGAAGCGTTGCATTTGATACAATCAAATCAAACTTCTCATCAAGCGCAAGTTCTTCAACATCACCTTCGAGAAATTCAACCTCAGGTGATATCATATCAACATAATCAGCGCACTCTGGAATAATATCATTTGCCACATATCTGTTAAATGAAAAATTCTGAATAAAATATTCCGTCAAAAATCCCGTACCGCACCCGATTTCCAAAACAGAATCCGCATGCTCAAGCGGGATATCTTTGATAAACTCCCCCAAACGATTTGTCATATGCCGCTGCACAACAGCATTTTGTCCGTAAGTGGTAAGACTCTTCCTAAAACGCTTGGCTACCAAATTTTTATCTAGGTTTGTCATTGATTATCTCTTCCCAACATGAATAATTCAAAAAAGGATAATGCCCGGCAGGCAGGTGTATTATCTGAGCTTGAGGCTGAGTGTTCCAAAAATTAATCTGATTTTTTGTAGGAATAATAATATCCTTATCAGATATTATCGCACAATCATATTTAAAATCCTCATCGGACTTATAATCCATCAAAGATACAAGCTCTTCACGCTGATCTTCAAGCTCTCGGGCAGGAGGCTTTATTTTCTCAAGTTCATAAGCACTCTTGAACATATTCTCCAAAAATTTTATTTTTGATATTTCCCCGAAACCTTTTACCATAAGAATATATACAGCTTTCACTATACCGTATTTATCATCAATCGGACGAAGAGTACCGTTTATGGCAACGGATTTTTTGAACGGACCGAGTTTCTTTGAAAATATACTGCCGACCATAACACCCATCGACCACCCGACAAGGTACTTTATCTTATATCTTTTTATATCATCAAAAACCGTTTCATCACAATCAAGATTCCTGTAATCATAAAACATAATTAAATCGGACTGAGCGCTGAGGTGTTCCACCACATTCTTATCCATCCCCCACCCGCAAAAGAAAACTATCACCGACTCTGTGTTCTCTTTTCTTATCCATATATGTTTCATATCAATTCTCCGCTTATCAAATCTATTATCTCTTTTATCTCCTCCATGCCAATATCAGCATTCAGAGATAATCTTATCCGTGACGATTTCGGAGCTACGGACGGCGGTCTTATCGGCAAAACAAAAAAACCACGCTCCTGCAAAAACAAAGCTAGTTCAAGAGCCCTTTTGTTATCACCGGTTACAATCGGAATTATCTGAGATTGTGATGAACAATCAAGCCCTTTATCTTTCAAATAATCCAAAGTGAACTTAATTATACTTCTTATTCTTCCCTTTTTCTGCAAAAGCAAATCAAATTTTTTGCTCAAAAGCCAGTTTGTCCACAGAACATTCACAGGAGGAAGAGCCGTTGAAAAAATAAACGACCTCGACTTATTCACAAAATAATCAACAACACTCCTATCAGCAACAACAAACGCCCCCATAGAAGCCATTGACTTCCCGAGCGTTGCACTGATAATATCAACCTCCTTCAACACACCTTCTTCGTCACTGACTCCGCAGAGATTGCTGCCAAAAACCCCGAAAGCATGAGCTTCATCAATCATCAAAACAGCATTATATTTTTTCTTCAGTTCAACAAGCTTTCTGATATCAGCAATGTCACCATCCATACTGAAAACAGACTCAGACACTATCAGCGCTCGTCTGTAATCAGCTCTGTGTTTTTCTAACAACTCCTCAAGATGTTTATAATCAAGATGCCTGTAACGATAAAAATCAGCTCCCGACAACTTTATCCCATCGATAATACTTGCATGATTGAGCTTGTCACAGAAGATAACATCATTCTTCTGTGCAAAAGCTGAAACAACGCCCAAATTGCACTGATATCCGGTGTTAAATAACAAAGCCGCTTCTTTCGAAAACATCTCTGCAAGCCTGCGCTCAAGCGTTTTATAAATCTTTGAACTTCCGCTCAATAATCTGGCTGACGCAGAAGAAAAAAGAAACTCGGAACTCCCTGAACATGACAACACAAACTCACTCACAAGCGGTTTATCAGCTGACAAACAAAGATAATCATTTGATGACAGGTTCAAATATCTCTTACCATCAAGAAAAATATATTTGCCTTCTTTCTTCTCAATATCATAGACATGCCTGAACATATCATGTGCTTTGAGTTCTTCTGTTTCTTTTTCAAAAATATCCATAACAATATTCTATCTTAAACATAAGTTCCGAATTTTTTTTCAAAACCGGAAATAATATTCCTGCAAACAAACTCTATATCGGAAGCAAGCTTTGGCTTTATCTCACTCAATGTGATAACAGACTCTTTTCCCTCATCTTCTCCGAATATTCCTGATACTAACGAGCTGTCAACATCAAAAACAATGGAACCGTGCTGGAGGATATACCCTCTTTTCCTGCACTGAGCAGAACCTATAAACTTTCTTCCGGAAACACTCAAATCCGCCCCGCTCGAGATTGCCATACAATAAGGATTTTTCACGCTTACTTTTTTATTATCAATAAAAGAAACCTCCACACCCATCTCTGCAAATCCCAAAACAAGCGCCTCTGATATCTCTCGGTAAGATTTTATAACACATGAACCATCTCTCAAAAAATCAACGGGAACAACAAAACAATACGTCAGCTCTCTATCATGCAGAACAGCACGCCCACCCGTAATACGTCTGATTATCTGAATTTTTTTCTCTCTGCAAAATTCTTCATCTATACCATCGCAGGACTGATTTCTTCCGATTGTCAACGTCGGATGCTCCCATCCGTAAAGGCGCAATACAGGCTCTTTGCAAGAACTTGTAATTGCTTCGTCAAACAACTCTTCGTCCCTGCGCATATTCTCTGCGCCGTCATAAACTCTATATGGTATAACTCTCATCCTAATCCAATTTTATAACAAAAAGATTAATTGCTGTTTGTTTGAAATACAATATAAAATATAACTTGACAATGAAATATTAAATCGCTTAACATAAAATAATTAAACAACATGGCGGCATGGCCAAGTGGTAAGGCAGAAGCCTGCAAAGCTTTTACCCCCAGTTCGAATCTGGGTGCCGCCTGATAAAAAGACCGGTTTTAAAAATCGGTCTTTTTATTTTGTAACAAAGTATCAAATATTTTTCTTAAACAACTTAAAATCAACATATGAACATATTACCTATAAACTATAATTTATTTAATGTTTATCAAAAAAATAATCATGAGGCTCAAAATTCAACTCTCAAAATGAGACCTCAACTTAGCTGCGATACAGTTTCGTTTTCCGGAAAAGACTACAGCAAAAGCCAGATAGAACACCCGACTAATCACTGTGCCTACTGCGGCGAAAAAGTTTATTCAGAACAAAAACTTCTCTCAAAAGCAAAAACCATCGCAAACCACAACAAAAAATTTCTCGAAGGCGATATCAGAAGCATTCTTCAAAACATCGGGCAAATAGGCAATGACAGCCATCTTGCAAAAAGAAAAAGAGAAGAAAACTCAAAAGAAATAAAATTCTTCAACGAGCTAAATACTCTATCAAGAAAATATCCGAGAATACTTGCGAAAGATTTGGTAAATCAATATCTGAATCCCGATAAAAAAGACCCCGTTGATGTTATCTTCGATAATATGCACCCCATGTTATCAACAATAGACCATGTTGACCCGCAAAGAGAAAAATCTGACAACATGAATAACCAGATGAATCTTGTAGAAGCATGCTACACCTGCAACCACGATATCAAAAATGGTCTGCCTTTTGACGAATTTTTAGCGCTCTATCCTACAATTGCCTATTTCATGCCAGAGGATAAACTCGATTTCGCTAATGTTAACGGAACAAAAACCCTCTCAAGGACAATTGAGTCAACAGAAGATATAACAGAACTCCAAACACGTCTGAAATCTCTCGAATCAAAACGTGCAACAGCACAAAGTCAGGTTGATTGTCTGACACGGGATATTCAGGAATGTCTTGGCGATATGGACACAGCCATCCAGATGCAGCTCAGAGAAAAAAACGGAAAAGAACAGGAACTCGAAAATTTTCAAAAAGAAGTTCAGGATATGAGATTAGACCCTGAGTTTCAAATTATTTCAGAAAAAAAACAACTCTCTGACAGACTGAGCTCTCTAAAAAAGACAAAACAACAAACAACAACATCTATATCAAGAATTAATGCGGCTCTTAAAAAAGAAGACAAAAAAAATTCAACCGTTGAAAAACTGAAGAGAAAAAAACAAAGACAACGAGAAGAAGTTGACAACGATGAAAAAAAAGAAAGACTCGGACAAAAACTCGAAGCAGCACAAGCAGCCCTTGTCCACACAAACGAAGAAATAGAACAGGTGAGCAAAAGATTGCAAACTCTGAGAGCAAAACTTCCTGATATAGAAGATTTGAGAGAACAAAAACAGGGTCTTGAAGAAAAAATAAAAGAATACGAACAATATAGAGCAGCCACAAAAGAACTGCAAGCTGTACAAAACATTACCATGCCAAATCTGACTCAAAGGAAAGCAGCGCTCGAGCAAAGAAAAACAGAAATAGAACAAAGCCAAAGCCTTGAAATGTCTGATGAAGAAAAAGAAAAATACAAAAAATACAAAGAAACTCTGAAACAACTCGACCTTATAAAAAGCAAAGAACGTGATAAAGAACTTAAAGAAATACTCTTAATCTCTGAAGAACATTTCTTAAGACAGCGTGATGCTCTCGAAAATGACCCGGCTGTACAAAAAGCAAAAAAAATTGATGAATATGAATATATTAAAAAACAAATAAACAATGCAGATGAAGATATTCTTGATGCACAAGACAGACAATCAAGGCTTATAGGAGAAGTTTTTGCCTTCGAAAGGGCTTATTCAAATGAAAATGAAGAAGAAATACAACAACAGCTCAACACATTAAACGAAACTATCAAAAGACTTGAATCAAAAGCAAAATGGATAAATGTTGAAGATAAAATAAACAAACTCAAAGCCGAAATATCAATAATTGAAAAACGCTGTCAGGAAGGACTGGCTATTTTGCAGTCTTATCAGCAGTAAATATCTTCTTCAACATATACATATGCTCACATAGCCTGCCGTTTTCATATACGGGTTCAGAATAGTTGTCTTTGAAGAAATTTTCTCTCTTCGAATAAAGAATAAAACCGAATTTTTCATAAAAACCTATACCGCTTTCGCTTGTTCCAACAATCAAATAGCTGCATTTTTTCGAATAAACATCAAAAATATGCTCAAGCAGCCTGGAGCCAAAGCCCTTATTTTGAAAGTCTTCTCTGACGGCAATATTTTTCAGTTCATATTCACTGTCTGATTGTTTGACAACAACACACTCCGCTATTATTTCTCCGGATTTATAAAGAACAAATATATCTCCGTCATTGATATACTTTGCAGCCATATTTTTATCAGGGTCTGCAAGCAGAAGAAGACCATCAAGCGCCTTAGTATAAGACACTTTTTCTATAAATAAATCGTTGTTTTTCATAAAAACTCCGTTTTTAAATCAAAATAACATAAAAAAACACTCTCCATAATCAGAGAGTGTTAAAAAAGATATAGTTCTTATTTATCTTTCTTCAAATTTTGCTTCGGTAGCTCCGCCTTTTGCAGCATTTGCAATCAAAATAATCGGAGAAGCAATCATAAATGCCAAACCACCTGCAAGTAATCCTGCTTTTGCCGGAGTAGGCAAGCTGTTGAGTTTTTTAATAAATTTGCTGTCTTTTAAAACTTCTTTTAAAGATACATATGTTTGTGACTCTGATACTGTATCAGCAACACTATCTTCTGCTGATTTAACAAATTGCTTCACTGAAAAATTATCAAGAACACCGGCAAAATTTTGTTTCATACTGCTCAAAAGACCTGAAACTTTCTTTGAATTGCCGGTAACCAAAGATGCAGCAGCCGCTGTTCCGAGAGTAATACCTCCGATTTTTGCCGTATCTTTCAAAGCATCTTTTCCGATAGCTTTCAAACATCCTTTTTTATCCTGCACTTTTTCATTTGTCATAACATGCATAGGAGAACCATACATACCGATTTGCATTTGAAACATTCCTTTCCATACCATTTTTTATAACCGTGTGATTATAAAAAATTGAAAAGTTTTTTAAATTGTTAAAAGACAAATCGAAATTTACAAACCTTCATAAAAACCAAAAAAGAGGCTCATCGCCTCAAAAAATAAATGGTGGGCGATACTGGACTTGAACCAGTGACCCCCACAATGTCAATGTGATGCGCTACCACTGCGCCAATCGCCCGTGACTATGATAATATCACAAAACATTTTGTTCATCAAATGAATTTTTTGGGAATTTATATAGAAAATTCCGCAGATACCGTTAAAAGTCCGTCATTCTGAGGACTAAAGCCAGAAGAATACTTTTTGTTTAGATACTTCGTTAACGCTCAGTATAACATTGTTTTGGAAATTTTATGCGGAATTTTCTATATAAATCCCATTTTTTGTAATAAAAAACGGGCATAAAAATACCCGTGAAATAAAAGATAGTAAATAGTAAGTGAAATCTCTACATATAATTCAAAAGCGAAGGCTGCATCATCTGCTGCCCCACACTCAAAGATGCCTGCAACACCATTTGCTGATAAGTCAAATCTGATGAAAGACCTACCAGGTCAACATCCTGCAAATTTGATTTTTGATTGGTATAGCTTATTTTCAAATCTTCATATTTGTTTTCCATCATAGTAAGAGTCTGCATCGTATTCCCGAGCTCTGTACGATACGTCAGAATATGCTGCACATCATCTTCGAGTTTATTTATACTCTCTCTCACCGTTTCATAATCAGGCGGCTCTGCCATCATGGCATCTCTTAAAATTCCCAAATCTCCGAGAGCTCCTGTCGCAATTTTATTATCAGGATTGTCAGGATCCGTATAATATTCACCAAAAAGGTCTTTTCCAAGAGGGCTTACACTTATATTCATATTATCATCAATCTGTATAAACCTCTGGTCCTTCTCTGCCGTGCTTGTTTCCCCCTGATATATATATTCCCCGTCAGCAGTAGAATAAGCCGCTGTTTTAGTATTTATTCCGCTGTAAATATACTTGCTGTTATACTGAGTATTCGCCAGCTGGGCAACGCTTTTCATTATTTCCTCTATTTCTGCTCCGAGCATCTGCAACTGTTCTGACTGATTGAGCTCTTGAGAACCTCGTGTTGCCAAATCTTTTGCCCTCTGCAATTTTGTAATAATTGAATCAAGAACACTATCAGAAGCAGATGCCTCTTCATATGCACCTTTTACATTTGATAAATATGTTTCCATTTTACTTAAATAAGTATTGGTATTCATAATCCCTGCTGCAGCACCGGGGTTATCTGAAGGTTTGTTAACTTTGTTGCCAGAAATAAACTGTTCCTGCATACCGAGCAATATATCTCTGTTATTGTTTATGTTTGATATAATAGAGTTATTCAAATAACTTGTAGTAATTCTGCTTACGTACATGTACTTCCCCTTTCATCAGCTGTTTGCAAGGTTGGTTATAATTTGCAATATCTCATCCATTACATTGAAAACCCTAGCAGAAGCTTCATAAGATCGTTGATATTTCATCAAATCAACCAGTTCTTCATCGAGGTTGACGCCAAATGTCGACTCTCTCTGCGTGGTAATCAATGCCAGAGAATTATATTGTGTTTCTTCATTATTGGTAATTTTTTGTGTTTCAATACCCACATTGCTTATTATTGATGTAATCTTATCTTCTGAAGTAAGTCCTCCGATAATTGTTTCATTTCTCATGTTGCAGAATTTTTCAGCACCTGCTACATTCCCTACAGCATCAGGATTTAGCGGCTGTGCAGGATTATTAGGGTCAACATCACCCACAGCAGTTGCTATTTTATTGGGATTGTTTAGAACTTCCGTGTTGATTGTTATATTCTTTGCCGAAAAATCAGCAGACCCGTCACTTGTCACAAAAATCGGCTCATCGGCAAGAACAAGACTCTTTCCGTCCTCGCTCAAACACATACTTGCTTCTGTTCCGTCATCAGAACGATACTGCTGGATTTCATTGACACTCTGCGCAAAAGCAGCAGCCAGAGAATCAAGCTCTCCTATAACTCCTTTTATGGTGAAAGAATCAGGGTTGTTGCCTGCTATTTCCAAAGTTGCGGCAAGTTTACCTTTTGATCCGAGTTCTTTTTGGAAATCAACTTTATAAGGTTCTCCATCCTTATTTACTATGTTTATTTTAGCAGGATTATCCTCATCTCCCATTACAACTTCAAGAGTTCCGAGTTTTTCATGTCTGTTCAATATTTTTACGTCACCTATGTAGAGATTTATTTCTCCGCTTGGCGTGTCTTCTGTTTTCACGGGAACATACTGTGAAAGTTCATCCAAAAGAAGCTCTCTTTGGTCATAAAGAGCATGAGGGTCTCCGCCCATATTAACAGACTGTGCTATCTGCTCGTTTACTTCAGCTATCTGATCTATAAGCTGGTTTACCGTGTTCACATCATTGCTTATCTGGCTTTTTTCAAGAGAAGCGGGGTCATCGATGTCACCGACGAGAGTTTTTCTGTAATCTTCAAGTGTGTCAACTTTTGTGTTAAACTCCTGTGCTACTTTGGCTGCCTTTTGAATAAAATCGGCTCTGTAAACACTGTTTGTCGGGTCATTCATCAGATTTTGAGCAGCCGTATAGTATTCATCAAGTGCACCTGTAATTCCCGTTCCGGATAATTCATTCATACAGTCCTGTATAAAAGTAGCATTATTCAGCATTTCTTGATAATAAGACAGAACAGAGCTCTCATCACGATAATACTTGTCCATAAAGCTGTCACGATATCTCGTAATACCGCTGACTTCAACACCTGATATGTTTATTCGTCCGCCTTCGGCATAAAAATGTCCCTGAGCCAGATCAACTCTTTGCTTGCTATACCCCGGCGTGTTCATGTTTGAAACGTTATTGCTAACAATAGTCAAACCTGCCTGGCTGACGGTCATACCCTGTTGTGCTAAGTTTATACCCTGTAATATACTCATTTATTAAGCCTCTTTTTCTATTGAACTTATTATTACATTAGGATTAATTTTCTTTGTTGCTTTTCCATCCATTCCATAGGACGCTGTTTCAGGAGCGGCAACGTTCATGATTGCCTTTATTGATTTTTCAACAATAATTAAAGAGTGTTTAACAAGCGCTGTATTTATTTCGTTTACTTTTCTTATGTTTTCCACTATTTTTTTCAGTCTTGTCTGTTTATCAGCAAACCTCTTTGACTGAACTGTGTCTATATCTTTTGTTTTTTCTATTAAATCCTTAAGAGTTATGTTATTGCAGCCCATATCTTTTGATGTTTTGCGTCTTTTCAGCAAAACTTTTTCCAAATCGGTTGCCTGTTCAATCAATCTGGTGTCAATTTTTTTCAGTTCTTCTACTTTTGCTTTGACAAGAATTTCTCTTTTATCAATAACGCTTTGTTCTATGTTCGAATAAATTTCTATTTCTTCATCAATTATTTTTTCCATTTCATCTATATATTGTTGTTTCATTTCCCCGTGCTCCATTGTTTACCGGTCTTTTACGCCGAATAGTCTACCAAAACACTCCTTCCGTAAGTTATTCCATAATTTATATCTTCATAAGATAACTCTTGGTTCATATTTTTTGCATAATCCTGTATTTCATTCAGCTTTGTTTCAGACATTTTCTTCAAAAGCAGCTGTTGTAGTCTTTCCTCATTTTTCAACTCTTCTTGTTCAATAACGGAAGCTTGAGTTTCTTGTGTTTCTTCTTTCCCTTTTTGAACGGTTTTTGCATCATGTTGAAATGCACTCAGTGCTCTTAATGCTTGTAGTTTATTTATATCTGCTGAATTTATACCGTTTACCATCTCTTATCCCCTAAAATATCCCTTATAAAGTTCTTTTCATCTGCTCATACATCTGCTTAGCTATTCCGATAGAACCGGTCGGACTCTTTGCTATATCCTGTGCTATATACTGATTCAACATTGAGCGGAATTTTTCTTCTGCCTGCCCTCCTGATATAAAGCCTGTTCTTTCAATGGTCTTATCCATTATGTTAAGCATCTGGGCGACAAATACCGATTCAAATTCCTGAGATACTCTTTTGAGTTTCTCATCCTCTGTTGCCTTCATCCCCTGTACGTTTCTGAAGTCTATTGATGTTATATCTTCTCTTCTTATTCCGTTGACCATATTATTTTTATTCCTAAATAAGTTCTATATCAGCCTGCAGAGAACCTGCCGATTTCAGTGCCTGAAGTATTGAAATCAAATCATAGGGAGCTACACCTATGGTATTCAAAGCGCGAACCAAATCGTTCAAATTACTGTTAGCAGGCAGGGTAACAAGTTTCCCGGGAGTTTTGTTCACGTTTATTGCGCTGTTCTGGATTATAGCTGTCTGACCCTGACCAAAGGCATTTGGCTGTGATGCTTCGTTGACAGTGGTAACGGTAACAGTCAGGTTGCCATGGGCAATTGCTGCAGGAAGAAGTTTTACCTCATTGCCGATAACAACTGTTCCCGTTCGTTCGTTGATAACAACTTTTGCAACTCCATCAGTATTGCTCACAGTGAGATTTTCCAAAATGGAAAGAAATGTAATTTTGTCATCCTTGAAAGAATCAGGAATTGTAATCCTCAATGAGCTTCCATCAAGAGCTTTCGCAGGAGCAAGGTTTGAGTTTATTGTCTGGGTAATTCTTGCAACCATTGTGAAATCTGATTTATTCAAAACAAGTTTGAGAGAATCATCATCACCGATAGGGGTATTTATATCTCTTTCAACAATAGCACCGTTAGGGATACGTGCTGATGTTGTGATTGCCGTTCTCACACTGCTTCCGTTTGCAGAAACGTTCGTACCGCTTGTGCTGATAGGTCCCTGCGCAACAGCTATAACTTCACCGTTTGGAGCAAGCAGCTGGGTTTGAACGAGAACTCCGCCTTCCAAGCTTTTGGCATCAGCAAGAGATGAGACAACAACATCAATCTTATCTCCGTTTTTTGCAAAAGGAGGAACTGTAGCAACAACCATAACGGCAGCCGTATTACCTTTTTTGATATCATTGCTGTTTGTGATGATTGTTCCAAGGTTTTGCAACATCAACTGGTTTGTAATCTGAGTTGATCTTGAGTTATCACCTGTACCGGATAAACCGACAACAACACCATAGCCGACGAGCTGGTTGTCACGAACTCCGTCTATATGGGTAATATCTTTTATACGCACGCTTCTTGCAGCATTCGGCACATCCACTACGGCATATGCCGAAGACATATAAGAAAGAAGCATCATTATTGTTAAAAATATTTTCCCCAACTTTATCATTTTTTTATCCACCCCTAAATTAGAATAAGTATTTTGAATATTTGTTTATCAAACCTTCGTTGTTTGATCTTGAGATTGTTCCTTTTCCGTCAACAGCGAACTGGAGATTTGCGACCTGTGATGATCTGATTGTTCCGGAAGAATCAATCAGCCTCGGGTCAATTATCCCGCTTAGCAGAAGGTCTGTTCTTTCTCCTGCGTTCATCAGTGTTTTCTTACCCTGTATTACAAGATTGCCGTTAGGAAGAATCTGCACGACCTGAGCAGCCATTGAGTTTTGATAAGAAGTATTTCTTGATGCTTCAGCAGAGTTTGCAACAGAATTTGAACCGCCGTAACCGTCAAATTTATCGTTAAATATTTTCCCCGGAAGCAATGTGTTCAAAAGAGTTGTAAACCCGTCACGAAGTTCTGATGTTTTTGATGTATCAAGTTGTACGTTGTCCTGAACTCTTGCTGTTTCATCAATTTCGACAGTTACCATATCACCGATATTTCTTGCTTTAACGCTGTAATAAAGCGAACGTGGAGTAACATAGTCATTTGCATAAACCCCGCCTTTAAACAGAGATTCTGCGTGTGTCAAAGAGCTCATAGAGCCAACCAAAACAAATGTTATTAATAATGTTTTTAAATTTATTTTCATTTCCCCACCTATATTTTTACCAATACCATATTTTTGTTAATAACCTCACCCATATAAAATCTTTTGTATTTGGGACTTTTTACTTTTATCATATCTCCTATGCATCCGCTTTCGGTTGCCTGTACTTCAAAAGCTATCTGTATTGTATTCGCCTGCATTATTGCAGAGATTGTCGAATTTTTTGTTATATCAGGTTTTTGTTTTATGTATTTTTTGTTGATAATTTCTGATATTCCAAAATTTTTGTTTGCCACATATTCTGTTATGTCATCTTTTGAGCGGAGAACGTTTTCGTAGTTATTTGTTATATCTTTTCTTTTGAGTTCAGTGTTGCTCAAGTTAAAGTTCTTATCTCTTGTAACTATTCCCGTTGTCACCCAAACTTCATCATAAACTTTCAGATTAATGGGCATATTAAGCTTTTTCTCTGTTTTACCGTTGATGATTATATCAACTGTTGCTATTTTTCTCGGAGAAAAAACTCTGTCTTTAAAGTAAGCTTTTATTTTGATTTCCCCCTCAGGAACTACCGTATCATTTAGATAAAGCGGCATTATTTCCGTTTTCAACTCGCCTTTTACGGATGATTTCATCTGTTGATTAAGCTGGGAGGTAACCTGTTTGTTGATAAAATCTTTGCTCAAAACTTTAGCATCGGCACAGGAGGTAAATATTACCCCTGATAGTATTATTAAAAATATTTTGCTTAAAGTCCTAAACATTCTTTTTATTCCTTATCTTATCTGGTTAGCTTGCTGTAGCATTTCGCTTGCAGATTGAATCATATTTGAGTTTGCCTCAAAAGCTCTTTGAGCCTGAATGAGGTTAACAAGTTCGGTTACTATCTGAACGTTTGACCCTTCGAGTGATGATTGGAGAAGAGTTCCAAAACCTTCCTGCCCTGGGATACCTTGTATAGGCTGACCTGATGCCGGAGATTCAAGCAAAAGGTTCTTGCCCATTGATATAAGCCCTGCAGGGTTTATAAATTTTGCAAGTTCGAGTGTACCTATTTCTGTTTGTGTAGGTTCATTGTTTATTTTGACGGATACTTTACCGTCAGATGTAATGATAAACTCATTTGCATCCTGAGGGATTGTTATCTGAGGCTGTACAATGTAGCCATCGGTTGTACACAGAGTGCCGTTGCCGTCGACTTTGAAACTTCCGTCACGTGTATAAGCAATTGTTCCGTCATCGAGCTGGATTCTGAAAAATCCGTCGCCTTCTATTGCAACATCAAAAGAGTTTCCTGTAGAAACAATTGTCCCGCTTGTAAAAACTCTCTGTGTTGCAGAAGGTTTTACACCAAGACCGACTTCAACGCCTACAGGCTGATTTGTACCCTGAGCAACCAGAGCACCGGGTGCTCTTTCTATCTGGCTCAAAAGGCTTTGAAATTCTGTTCTTACCTTTTTGTAGCCTGTTGTTGATACGTTAGCAACGTTGTTCGCTATTACGTCAATATTCAGTTGTTGTGCATCCATTCCTGTTGCGGCTGTCATTAGAGCTCTTAACATTTTATCCTCCCGCTTTATTTAAGTTAACTTGATATTGGTCTTCCTGTTTGTGTTACCGCTTTTTCAAGTGTGTCACTTGCTGTTCTTATTGTATTTACCATTGATTCATAACTTCGCATTGCGTCGATTGATTTTATCATTGTCTTTACGGCATCTGCATTTGATGATTCGAGTGAACCCTGAACTATCTCGCATGTTGTCGCTATTTGAGGGTTAAGGCTTTCGTTTCTAGGTTTGAAATAGACACCTCCGAGTGATTCCATATCTTCTCTGTTTGCAAAGTCAACAATATTTATGGTATCGAGTGTTTCGAAAGATTCTGCCCCCGGTTCTCCTCTTTTTACGTTTATATTCCCCTGTTTATCGATGATTATGTCTTTTGTTCTTGATTCCTGCAAGTCTACAATGACAGGCATGTTTTGCTGGTTCAGGAGATAGTTTCCCTCCAAATCCGTAACTGTTCCGTTTGTATGAAAAGTGAAAGCACCGTTTCTTGTATATTTTTCTTCTCCTTCAGGTGTTCTTACTTTGAAAAATCCGTTGCCGTTCAAAGCAAGGTCAAAAGTATTGCCTGTTTCTATTATGCTCCCCTGTCTGAAATCTATTACAGACCTCTGTGTAAGAGGACCGACACTCAAAGAACCTATTGAGTCAGTGCCTGTTCCTTCATTTATAAAATATTCTTTATCTGATTTTATGTTGCTGACAGCTGTTTGTTGTATGTCTTTGAATACGAGTTTTACCTGTTTGTAGCCGGTTGTGTTGACGTTAGCCATGTTATGAGCAAGAGCGTCATTCAGGTCTACTATGGTATTTATTCCGTTTTTTGTAGAATCTATACTTCTAAGCATCTCTTACTCCTATAAGTAGTTTCTTTCGTAACTCAACACACGTTTGACATAGTTCTGTGTTTCCTGATACGGAGGAATACCTCCGTATCTTTTTACGGCATTTGGTCCTGCGTTGTAAGCTGCCAGAGCAAGACTTTTATCACCGTCAAATCTATCAAGCATTCCTCTGAGATATTTTGCTCCGCCTTCGATATTCTGCTCGACGTCAAAAATATCTTCAACCCCCAAACCTCTTGCAGTACCAGGCATCAACTGCATTAAACCTGATGCACCGGCTTTTGATACGGCATTCGGATTAAATCCTGATTCAGCTTTTATGACAGCTTTTATAAGACTTTCATCAAGATTATATTTGTCTGCTTTTTCTTTTATTATGTAGTCTATATCTTCTACAAAGCTTGTTCTTTCTTCTTCTGATAGAGCAGGTGTATTTGCAGTGTTCATAACATTTTGAAGAACACCGTTGAAATTTTTTTGTTCTTCAACAGAAGACACACCTATGTCGCCAAAAGTTTGTTCAATCTGCTGAATACGTCTAAGAGTTAAATCCAGACTTGAAATTTCCATTTTTCCCAACCACCTGTTTACTATCTTTTTTAGTTAAAAGGATAAAAATATATTATCCTAATTAAAAAATACATCATTTTGAGTATACATATCATCCATCCCATGATTGAATTATGCCAAAATGATATAGACCATGTGGTTGAGAGAAAAAAGCTGTTCAAAACCTGTAGAATTTTTGTATAAAAGTTGTAAAAAATAAAACAAACGGTGTATAAAAAATATCAGGCTGTACAAAACTTATAGAAAATTAAACAAATTATCAACAGTTTTTATACAGCTTTTTTTGGTGATATAATTGAAATACAATAATATTTCTACAGATATTTTATTACTATACTACGACTAATTATATATATATATTTATAAATATAATATAATAAAGGATAAATAAAGAAGCATATAAAGGAGAGTTTGGAATATGAAGTTTATCATACAAAAAGAATCATTCAACAACAGTTTGAGATTGACTGAAAAAATAACAGCACAAAAAACGGTTCAACCTGTTTTGTCTAATGTGCTGATTGAAACGGTTGGTGATAACTCTCTGAAATTTTCTGCAACAGATTTGGATTTGGCTATAGAATTAACTTCTCCTGCTGTTGTAAATGAAAAAGGAAGCATTACACTTCCTGCAAAAAAATTGAACGAAATTATTTCAAAACTCCCTGATAAACCTGTTTCTTTCGAGCTTAATGAAGATACAAACGTTGTTTCTATTACCTGCGGAAATTCAAAATTTGATATAGTCGGGATATCTTCTTCTGAGTTCCCAGAGCTTGCTCAAAAGGAATTGTTGAAAGATAAAATATCAGTATCGGTAAAGATAAAACCATTTTTGAAGGCTGTAAAACAGACTGTTTTTTCAACAGCGTCTTATGACACGAACAATATACTGAGCGGTGTTTTCTGCAAAATTTTTAACGGCGAACTTGAGATGGCTGCTACTGATGGAAACAGATTATCAAGAGTAATAGAAAAACTTGATTCTGTTGAAGATAATGATTTCACTGCAGTAATTCCTTCCAAAACACTGAATGAATTGTTGAGATTTACTGCCGGTTTTGAGAATGAATCTATGGATATAATTGTCAAAAAAGGTCAAATTCTCTTCAAGATGGATGATAGATTTTTGGCTTCAAGACTCTTAGAAGGACAATATCCGAAGTATCAGCAGCTTATCCCTGAAAAGGGAGAAAAGACAGCTGTTGTTGACAGAGAAGCATTGATAGTTGCTCTTGATAGAGTATCAACTATGGTCAATGAAAGAACAAGCATAGTAAAATTCACTTTCAGCGATGATAAACTTCTTCTGAAAGCTGATACATCAGATGCCGGTGCTTCTATGGATTTGATTGATATAGATTATAAAGACGACGAGCTGATGATTGCATTCAACTACAGATATATACTTGATTCTCTGAAAATTATGGACAGCGAAAAAGTCAGAATAGACTTGAATACACCTTTGAGTGCAACTGTTTTCAAACCTCAGAGTGATGATAACTATATCTGTTTGGTTATGCCTGTTCAGATTAGATAGTTATGTTTCTGAAAAATTTACAACTGACAAATTTCAGGAACTACAGAGATTGTTCCATAGCTTTTGACAGCATGAAAACATTGGTTGTCGGCGAGAATGCTCAGGGGAAGACAAATGTTCTTGAAGCTGTTTATTATCTGTCGCATAATGATTCTTATCGCATACAGAAGGACAGCGAGCTTATATTGTGGGGCGAGCCTTTTTGCAAAATAAAAGGTGATGTGACAAAGTATGATATGGATTTATCCCTTGAAGTAATAATAAACCCGCCTTCTAAGAAAATTTTGAAGGTTAATGACATAAAAAAGACAAAGTCTTCTGATTTTCTAGGAAATATTGTCAGTGTAAATTTTTGCGTTGATGATTTGTTATTAATTAGAGGGGTACCTCAGGACAGAAGAAAGTGGATTGACTCAAGCATAGGTTCTATTTATCCTGCATACAAAGACAGGTTAGATAAATATAACAAGATAAGAACTCACAGAAATAATATACTGAAAGACTATAAATCAAATCCTCAATCAGGTTTGATGAAAACTCTTGATGCTTTTGATGAGCAGTTGATTATCACAGGCAGCAATATAATTTATCTCAGATTGAAATATTTGAAGGAAATAGAGCTGATTGCTAAAGAAAAACATAAAATAATAGCTGAGAGCGAGAATTTATCTATGGTTTATCAATCATCTGTTTTTGATGATATAGATATATCAGAAGATAAAAATTTCAGCATAGAAGAAATATCAAAAAGATTTGAAGAAAAATTATCAGAAAGAAAGCAGGAAGAAATAATAAGGGCTCAGACTCTAGTAGGACCTCACAGAGATGATGTGAAGTTTTTTATAAACGGATTTGACTCATTGAGCTTTGCTTCTCAGGGGCAGCAAAGGACAATAGTTCTTTCTCTCAAACTCTCTGAACTTGATATAATAAAAGAGAAGATTGATGAAAAACCTGTTTTGCTGCTTGATGATGTTCTGGCTGAGTTAGATAAAACACGGCAGAATTTTCTTCTCAAATCAATAGGTTCTGATATTCAGACAATCATTACATCTGTAGATATTTTGAGTTTTGAAAAAGAATTTCTGAAGGATGTAAAAATATACAAAGTGAAAGATGGAAGTATAGATGGCTGACTTTTTCAAAGATGCAAAACCTGATTCTCTCAAAGATATTATGGGAGGGCTAACAAAGAAAATAGGTCTTGATTTCAAGATGAGGGAGTCTGTTTTTTTTAATTCATGGAGTGAAATAGCCGGTTTCAGGTTCAAAAACAACACAAAAGCAGTGATGATTAAGTCAAAAAATAATATAAACACTCTTGTTGTTGCCGTAAAATCACCTGTTATATCTCAGGAGTTGTTTTTGTTCAAGAAAGATTTGTTGAATAAGATAGAAAATTATTCAAAGCCGCTTGGTTTGAGAATTGATGATATTTATTTTGATGCAAAATTGTGGAGAGAATACAAAAAAGAGGAACATCAATCATCGAATGATGAAGGTATAAGATATTTGAAAGAGCCTGAGGATATTGATTTAGAGCACATAGAAATACCAAAATCCATTTTGGAGGATATAGAGAAGTCTTTAGAGAAAGTTCATTTCGGAGATGAAAATCTGAAAAACAGAATGAAAAAACTTATGATAAAAGATGTTAAATCTGAGATATGGAAAAAAGAGAAAAACTATCCTTCATGCGAAAAATGCGGAATAACTTTGAACTATATTATTGAAGGAGAACCTGTTCTGTGCCCAAGCTGCAAATATAATGATTAGAAATCATGGTCCGCTATAAATTCTTCTTCATGATAGATACCGCCGCCACATATAATTTCTATAACTTTCAGTAGAAATTCACGAGGAGCGTCTATAGGATTTATTATGAATTCTTTGTTTCCAAGGTGTTTTATTTTTATTATACAGTTTGCTGTTTTATCAGCAGGGATATAAAGAGAAGCTATTTCGTTTTTAAGAGTTGAAGTAAAGTCTTCGTTTGTTATTATCGGATTTTTGAAAGTTCCGTTGAGAGCTATAATCCTTCCTGAAAACAGCGGTGGATAGTTATCTCTTGCAAGAGCCTGAGGTCTTGTGTTGTTTCTTGTTTTGAAAGTTATTGAATTCCAGAGGATGTTTATGACAGCTATACAGCTTTCTTTATAAAATTCATAAGATATATTTGATGAGGAGATACTTCTTGCCGAGAATGATTCTTTGAGATAATCGATGACAGAATCCATTTCTTTCAAAATGAGATAAAACATTTCTTTTGTATTTTCGCAGGCCATCTGATGATCAAGATATTGTTTGTACATATGGCTTGATATCAGGTTGACTCTTTCTTTAACAACGGAAGCTTTTCTTATATCGCTTTCCATATTGTTAAAGTTACCTGTCATATCACCGTTATGGAAATTGTTACTCAACTTTGCAGACTTTTCTTGAACTCATTGTATAATCTAACATATACTATTTTAACTTTTAATAAGCAAAAATAACAGATTTATTAAAGAAAATAATACGTTTTGTTTACAAGAGCAAAATATTATTTTTAGTAAAAGTTTAAATATTATTGAAATCTTCGGGGTTTATTTTGTGAACCCATCTTGTGAATTTTTGATGTTCATAACTAAGGGCAAAGTTGTAGAGTGATTCAAGAAGTTTTTTTCCTGAGTTTGATTTTGCATGGATAATAAACATTCCTATATTATTTTTCTCGATGACTATTTCTTCATGTATTACTCTTTTGACATTGTCATCGGGAGAGGATGAGAGAATTTCTCTCAACCATTGATAGAGTATTGCAAGAGAAGTTTTGTTTGTTTTTTCTTTGTCAAAACTCTGAAGATATGTGGCAAATGCTTTTATAATCATTTTTATATCAATCTTTTATGCTTAAATTTTTTGGCAGCTTTACCGCTGTATTGTCCTACAAATTGACCGTTTCCATACAATTTGTATTTATAGATAACAAGTCCTTCAAGACCAACTGGACCTCTTGCATGTGTTTTATTCGTACTTATGCCGACTTCTGCGCCGAGTCCGTATCTGAAACCGTCTGCAAATCTTGTGGAAGCATTTTTGTAAACACCTGCTGAGTCAACAAGGTTCATGAATAAATCAGAGTTTTTGTCATCTTCGGTTATTATACAATCAGTGTGCCCAGATCCGTATTTATTGATGTGGTTTATAGCTTCTTCGATATTTTGAACTGTTTTGATTGATACTGTTTTTTCTCCGTATTCTGTTGACCAGTCTTCTTCTGTTGCCGGTTCAAGAGAAGGGATTAAGTTTCTTATTTTTTCGTCTGCTTTTATTTTGACTTCGTTTTTTTTAAGTTCATCAACAAGAGGTTTCAGTATGTTATCAAAACATTTTTCGTTTATCAAAATGGTTTCTACAGCGTTGCAGGCTGAAGGGTATTGGATTTTTGCATCAACACAGATATCAATTGCTTTTTGTTTGTCTGCTGACTCATCTATGTAGATGTGGCATATTCCGTCTGCGTGTCCTAGAACGGGAATTCTTGTGTTTGATTTGATGTATTTAACAAGAGAATTTCCTCCCCTCGGTATTATCAAGTCTATATATTCATCTAGGTCAAGCATTTGTTTGACTTCTTCACGAGTTTTTATCAAATTGATTGAGTTTTTCGGAAATTCTTCCACCTTATCGAGAGCTTCCGATATAACCTTGCAGAAAATTTCGTTTGAGTATTCCGCTTCTTTGCCTCCTTTTAGGATTACTGCGTTTGCTGATTTGATTGCAAGCGAAGCAATTTGAGGGACAACATCTGGACGTGCTTCGAATATTACTCCGATAACTCCTATCGGACAGCTTACTTTATAAAGTTCAAGTCCTTCATCAAGTTCCATTGCCCAGAGTTTTTTGTTTACAGGGTCTTCAAGTTTTTCTATATCTTTGAAACCTTGAATAATTGTATTTATTTTTTCTTCATCAAGTTTCAGCCTGTTGTAGGCTGCTTTTGTAATTTCTTTTTTTTCGACCATCTGCCGAGCTTTTTCAAGGTCTTTTTTGTTTGCTTCAAGTATCAGTGATTTATTTTTTTCTATATTTTTGCTTACTTCTTGAAGAGCTTTGTTTTTTATTTCTTCTGATAAAGAAGCAAGTTTGTAGGAGGCTTCTTTTGCATTTTTTGCAATAAGTTCAAGATTCATTTTTTTTCCTTCTAAAGTATTGCTATGTTATCCCTTGATATTACTGTATCATAATTTGTTGTTCCGAGTATATGTTCTATTTCTTCAGAATGTTTGCCTATGATTTTTTTACAGTCTTTATCAGAGAAGTTGACTATTCCTCTTGCAAATTCGTTTTCATCTTCGTCTAATATGCTGATAACATCACCTGATTGGAAACGGTTTATGACAGATATTACACCGATAGGAAGAAGGCTTGAAAATTTTTCAACGAGAGCTTTTTTTGCTCCGTTGTTTACCTTTAATCCGCCTGTAATATTTGTTGCATAAGCTATCCAGCGTTTTCTTCCGGATAGATTTTCAACAGGAAGGAAGAGAGTGCCTGCAAAATTGCCGTTAAAAGTTTCTCTTACGATATGGTTTTTATCGCCGTTGATAATCATGGCATAATGACCTGAGTGTGTGACGACTTTTGCTGCTTCGAGTTTTGTTTTCATTCCTCCTCTTCCGTTTTCTGATGCCTCAAATCCGAGGGATTCTATTTCCGGAGTAATTTCTTCGACAAGCGGGATAAGTTTTGCATCGGGATTTTTTTTCGGGTTTTTGTCAAATAAACCGTCTATATCAGATAGTATAACCATCAAATCAGCATCAAGCTTGCTTGCGACAAGAGCTGAGAGTTTGTCGTTGTCACCGAAGCTTGCAATCATATTCGGGTCTGTGAAGTTCGTTGATACCGTATCGTTCTGGTTTATTATAGGTATTACGTTGTATTTAAGAAGTTCGTTGAGGGTATTTCTCAGGCTCAAATATTTTTGTCTTTGAGAGAAGTCATCTTCAGTAAGCAAGACCTGAGCTGTCAGGATATCAAATTTTTCAAAACCTTCTTCATATATGTACATAAGCTGTCCTTGACCGACAGCTGCGCAGGCTTGTTTTAAGGGAATATTATCAAGTGATGAGAACATCTTGAGTTTTTTCTTTCCTATTCCAATAGAGCCCGAGGTGACAATTATTATTTCTTTTCCCTGTTCATGGAGCTCTGCTATGTCTTCTATAAAAGCGTATATAGTTGAAAGGGAGAGGTTCCCTTTGTTTGATGTGAGAACATTTGTTCCTATTTTGAATACAATTCTTTTTGATTTATTGAGTATTTCTTTTATGTCCATAATTTTAGTACCTATATTATTGAAAGGATTGTCAGAACAAAAAATATTATAACTAAAACAGCGATTAATATTGATATAGTCAGAATAATTTTTCTTTTTTTATTTTTTTTCACTTCAAGATAGTTGAAAACACTCTCTTTTGTGAAAAAAGAGTTGAGTAATTCTATTTCTGTTTCGACCTCTTCTATGTTCAGCAAGTTAAAGAAGAAGAAGCATTGATCTCGATATTCTATTTCACTGTCCAAATCTTTTGAGTTGAAAAAAAGATAAATCAATCCGTTAGTCAAAACAACACAACCTTCTTTTGATTCTTGAAGCAGGTTTGATGCAATATCAGAAAATTGTTTGCAGCCAAAATAAACATTGTTTTTGAAATCAAATATTGAGTCGTCTATTTTTACGTATTTCACAAATATTATTGGTTTTGATTCTTTTTGTATAATGTAGTCAGCTGAATTTTCGTCTGTTTTTTTGTTTATCTTAAAAATATTTTTGTCGGATATTTCATATCCCGTAATTTGCATGAAGGGAAGTATGAGGATTTTTTTAATTTCATCTTCTGAAAATTTTGTATAGTGCATGCTTATCACTTTTGTTTTCAGAAGATTCAGTTTTTGAAACAAAAATTTTTCTTTTTTCTTCTTATCCGATTTCATATTTAAAAATTCCTTTTACAGATATAATTATATTCTGCTGAAGTTGAGCAAACAACATGGTTTCAGAGTATTTTAAGTATTTTAAGAAATATTACAAAAATAAAAGAAAATAAAATCCAAAAAGGCAATATTTTTTGAAAACATGTCTTTATATATATACGAAGTATATAAAACGGTATATAATCAGAAAGGTATAAATAAAATGACAGCAAGTTTCTTATCACAAACAGCAAGACCCGGAACACAACAACCAATCAATACAGCTACCAATATGCAGGATGGCGGAAACGGTCGTTATGTCGGATCAAGAAGAAGAAGGGTAAGAAAATCCGAATCAGAGTTGCCTGATTATTCATACCTTTTGACCCAGAAAGACCCAAGAATGCAGTTTGATAAAGACCCTATTTATGCTGCTTTTGATGTAATTGATAATGCTCCTTTCAAAACAATTATCAAAAAATTCTTCAGAGGAGAACTTTAATATAGTCAAAAAATTTTTTCAGATGTTTTTAATCTTTATATAAATGCATTTTAGCACTTGAAAAATGCCAAAAATAGGTTATATTATAGAAAGAGCCCTTTAAATAACACAGGAAGGTGTGCTATGGCTGATAAAGAGATTAAAAATATAAAAGAATTTGCTGTTGATAACAATCTGAAAAAATACGAAATAGAATTCCAAGACGGAAAGAAAATTGTTTTGGAAGGCTCCGGTCAGCTGAAGACAGCTGCTAAAGTTTAGTTTTCAGTTTTATCTAGTTTTGTTTCTACATCTTTGATGTTGTCAAAGCCGATGTGATATCTTACAAGGGCTATCAACCCGCAGATTACGATGAATGATATCATCAGAAATTGTGTTGTGAGTGCTATGGTGATTGCTATTTCTTTTGATACTCCGTAGGCACCAAGACCGAGTATAAACGCATATTGATACGGTCCTGCGTGTACTGATACGGATGGGATTAGCGCACTGAACACTCCAAGGCACATAGTCAGCAGTGCAGCTGGAAAACCGATTGATAATCCTGAAAAACTGTGGATTATTATCAATATAAAGAAAGTTTCAACAGTCCATCCGCATGCTGTTGCAAGAAGGGATATTGAAAGATTTTTGGGACTGTTTACAACTTCAAATCCTGTGATAAATGATTTTATGTGTTTGTGTATGTTATCAAGGAAATTTATAAATTTTTCTTTGAATATTTTTGGGTATTTCAGACAGAAATTTTTCAGTTTTTGGGCAAGTACATCGGTATTTGAATACTTGAAAAGACAGTATACAAGAATGAAACTTCCTCCGAACAGAGCTGCCACACTAAAAGCAAGCTTGTACATCCAGGGCTGATGGAAGAAGAAGAGGATAGATAAAAGAAGCATAGATAAAACAACTATACCGTCCAGAATTCTCTCAAGAACTATCGAGCTGAAGACGGTTACTTTGCTTGTTCCAAATTTTTCACCCGCAAGGTAAGCCCTGTAAAAATCACCGATTCTTGCAGGAAGAAAAGAGTTCAGAATATATCCGATGAATATAATTCCCATAAGTGTCGGTACTTTGTAGTTTTCTTTGCCCATCATGAGATATTTCCATCTGACTGCTCTTGTGATGTAACTCAAAAAATAAACAGGAACAGCAAGAAGAAGCATCTTTGGATTACATTTTTTGAATGTTGCTGCCATCTCTGAGAAATCAAGCTGGTGAATAATTAGATAAATAAGCAAGGCACTGAAAAATAGTCCTATATAAAATTTTTTTGATTTAAAGTTCATTTTGCTTTCCCCGTGTTTTATGTTGAAGAATAATTCTTATTATTTCATAAATAAATGAATTGATTATTGTTAAATATTGTTAAAAAAGCTAGGAAAAAACTAAAGAATACATGATTTTTTGCCGACATGGGAAGTAAGTATACTTGCTGAAAGGAATAAATTATGGGTTTTAGAATAGAAGGATTAGGAAGTGACGATTTTTTCAACAATTTTGGACTTGTTGGCACTGAGGTAAAAATAGCCAATCAATATTTGCGCAATAATACTTCTTCTAATAGACAAGAAAATTCTGTAAACAGAGAAGATAAAGTAGGAGTAGAAATCAGAGGGTATAATGATTCTTCCAGAACACAAAAGGGAAAAAATAATAAATCTTCAAAGGCTTCTTCTGACAATCAGGATGTAAAAAACAACACTTCAACTTCTTATTCAAACAAGGTTGACCCTTCAAAAGGGTATCATGAAATGGAAATTTATAACGGTTTTAGTATACAGGTTCCAAATGATACATCTTGGAAAAATACCCCGCTGAGAGATGAAGACATTGTTTCCAGAGAAGAAAATACACACCAAAATGGTACGGAAATAATAACAAAATATGCTGATGGAACTGTTGTAAAAGAATATTATTCAAAAAACGGTGTTCATGTAACACAGGAAACAAGATATTCAGGAGATCCTAATAATCCGCAGGAAGGCGATGTAAGAAGCACTAAAACTACTTATGAAAGTGAAGAAGGTACAGTGGTTACAAATAGTAATAGTTACTGGATTCACAGCTTGAGGACTATAAGTGCAATAACGGACGGTCAATGGTTTTCTTTTTCGGATCTTGTTTCCAGACCAAATTCTGATTATGAGGTTTATGACCAAGACGGAAACAGAGTGCCGTATGAAATGGGTCCAACGAGCGATTATAACAGAATAAAGGATGGAAGTATGATGATTTATCCTCCTTCTGAAGGTTTCTTTGATGTTAATTGATTTTTTATAAAAAAAATAGAAAAATGAATATTAAAATATTGATGTTTAGTTAAACCATAGCGATTAATTGCCTATAAAAGCTGAAAGAAAAATTTATTATTAAATATTGTTAAAAAATCTGGAAAAAAACTAAAGAATACATGATTTTTTGCCGACATGATAAAAGTCATAAATTTTGAGGTTAATCTACAATGAATATATACACAGAAGAATATTTCAATGATTTTGCGGTTCTAGGGAAAAGAAGTTTCAGCCTTGGAAAGATATTAGATGCCTCTGTTCCGAAAGAAGAAACAGAGCGTGTTGATGAAGAAAAACAACAAAATACCTAAAAAGGAGAATAAAAATTGGTATTAAATTTACAGGTATAGGTGATGATTTTGGCGGAGAAAAATATTTTAATAATGCTGTTAATAATGCAAGTTTTAATATTATAAAACCGCTCCAGAAAAGTGAACAAAATACCGGGAAACAGAGCGTTTCATCATCAGCAAGCCAGTCAAATGAAGATAGAGTTAGAATAGAAGTTGACGGATACGATGCAAAATCTTCAAAAACCAATGAACCTATAACGGATATGCCGGAAAGTATACCTGCTCCTCCTGAAAACGGTGTGTCCAAGAAATCTCTTGATGGAGCTGAATATTATAAAAAGGAATATATAGAAGGTTCGGAAGAAGTAAAATTTCCTCCCATGATTAATCCTGAAACAGGAGAGTATTTTAAAACCGAACCGATGTATAGAGAAACAATAGAATATGACGACGGAACGGTTATAACAAATATTTATGAAGGAGATAAACTTGTAAAAAGTATAGAGGATAAATATTCAGGAGACCCCTCAAATCCTCAGCATGATGATACAAGGGATACTACAACATTCTATTATAATGACGACGGCTCTGTAGAAACCGTTATAGAAAATAAGAATGACCAGAAATATATAGAGAATATAGGCTGGGTAGATGGTTTGATACCTGATAACTATACCTTTTATGATGAAGAAGGTAATGCTATACAACGATATGAAAAAGATGAAAAGACAGGCAGGATAACTGAAAATCCTGAATTTAAAGAAAAAATGCGTGATTTCCTTATGTTATATGCCGTGTATAATGCAGAAAGTCAGAACGAGGAAAGAAGACGCAAGCATTCAAGAGATAGTGAAAGATACTAAATTTATTTAACATAATTTTTGCAAAAAGACCTCTTGAAAGAGGTCTTTTTTAGCGGATAAATTTTTCTCAAAAATTGACTGTCAGAGGATGTTTATACTATGATTTTCTTTGAAAGCTCAGAAAATTGAGGAAGAGAATTATGCCAAGACCAATGACAATCAGTGAGAAAATTTTAGCAGCCCATGCCGGTTTAGAGAGTGTTGAACCGGGTGATTTAATAACCGCTAAAGTTGATATTACACTGGCGAATGATATTACGGGGCCTGTTGCTATTAAAGAATTTCGCAAAATAGGCGTGGATAAAGTTTTTGATAAAGAAAGAGTCGTTTTTGTTCCTGATCACTTTGTTCCGAACAAAGATATAAAATCAGCGGAACAGGCAAAACTCATAAGAGACTTTGCCCGTGAACAGGATTTGAAAAACTATTTTGATGTAGGCAGAATGGGTATAGAACACACGCTTCTTCCTGATTTAGGGATAGTCGGTCCCGGGGATTTGGTTATCGGTGCTGATTCGCACACATGTACTTATGGTGCACTGGGAGCTTTTTCAACAGGTGTAGGCTCAACCGACCTTGCTTGTGCTATGGCATCAGGGGAAACATGGTTCAAAGTTCCGTCAACAATCAAAGTTGATTTTGACGGCGAATTGAACAAATGGGTTTCAGGAAAAGATTTGGTGCTGCATCTTATCGGTGATATAGGTGTGGACGGCGCTCTTTATAAATCATTGGAAGTAGGCGGAAGCACAATCAGAAATATGCCTATGGACGGAAGATTTACTTTCTGCAATATGGCTATTGAGGCAGGGGCAAAAAACGGTATAATTATCCCTGATGAAATTACCGAAGAATTTGTCAAAGGCAGAGCTCAAAGACCTTATAAATTCTATACAAGTGATGAGAACGCTGTTTATGAAAAAGTAATAAAATATGATGTAACAAAAATAGAACCGACAGTTGCGTTCCCACATCTTCCTGAAAATACAAAGCCTATTTCACAGGTAGGTAACATCAAGATAGATCAGGCTGTTATCGGAAGCTGTACAAACGGCAGATTATCAGATCTGAAAGTGGCTGCTGAAATTCTCAGAGGGAGAAAAATTCATAAAGATGTAAGATTGATAGTCTTCCCCGGTACACAGGATATTTATCTGAGAGCTATCGAAGCGGGGTATGTTCAGGATATTGTGAAAGCTGGCGGAGCTGTTTCTACTCCGACTTGCGGTCCATGCCTCGGAGGACATGCCGGTATTCTTGCTGCAGGTGAAAGAGCAATCTCAACAACAAACAGAAACTTTGTCGGCAGAATGGGACATACTGAGAGCGAAGTTTATCTCTCAAACCCTGCAATTGCTGCAGCAAGCGCAGTGCTTGGAAGAATAGGTTCTCCTGACGAGCTGTAATATTCGCTAAACAAAATAAAAAAATAAAAAACGGGATTTTAATTTATCCCGTTTTTTTCTTTTTCTCTCTCTGAATATTTTTTCTATTTATATTTTCTCATACTCATTTTCTTTTGTGAAAGCTGGTTTTGAAGATTGTTTGCAAGGTCAACCCGCCCGCTTTTTTCGTATATTTGTGTCATTGCTTCGAGAAATTTTATGTTGTTCATATTCAACTCAGCCTGTCTAGTGTCATTTTGATTGAGTTTTGACATGGTTGATGCTTGAGATGAGCGTGTTTTTGTTGCATTCAGACCGGGGGTCAGAGCTGATTTTGTTGATGTAAAACTTGGTTTTACTGGTGTAGCTTTGTTAAATCTTGCATTCGGATTTATTTGAGAATTCTGGTATTCTTTCAGTCCGTAGGCTTGATTTCTTCGTGCTTTTGCTCTTTCTTCGATGAGAGAAGATGCTTTTGAGAGATTGTTGTAGAGTTCAAGGTCTCTGTCTTTCAAATCCTTATTCATATTTCTGTTGAGAGAAAGAGGGATGTTTATTTCTTCTTCATCTTTGTTGTTTCTTCTCAGTTTTGTATAAGCAATAATGCTTGCCATCGCAATACATAACAGCCAGCCGAAGTTTGATTTGCCGAGTGCATTTTTTATGAAAGAGGTTATTCCAAGAGATGAAAGACTTTCATAAAAAGAAGAATTTTCTTCATCGTCGCTCAAATCAACAACGGGAGTGTAAGTATCGATAGGGTTATTCAACTCTATTTCATTCAAGGCGGGAACATTTTGTGCTGCAGAGGAGAAAGTTATATTGCTTGATGAAACATCTTTTCCTTCGATAAATATTTTTATGTTGTCATTTTGCGGTTTGACAAGAACCAGATCGATGTTTGCAACATTGCCGTAAGTAGTGCTTAGAGAGTCAGATGGTTTTACTCCTCTCAGGTCAATTTCAAGTTTATTTGAAGTATTTGCTTTTGTTTTTATCGGAACGGTTTTGTCTGTTTTCAACAATATATCATAAGAGCCTTTGTTATCAGGTTTAATTTCGAGTCCTGATAAAACAGCATTTTCTGCTGCAAAAGCCTGTGTTTGACATATTATGCTTAAGCAGGCTGTCAGCATAAATGCAAATTTAACCATACCTTTTAAATAAGTTTTTCCCATCCTCACTTTATACTCCCCTAAATTGTTCTCTATATCATGTATTTCTAGAATACACGTTTCTGAAAGAGCAATCATCGACCATGAGGTGTACAAAAAAAAGATAGACCATATGGTCTATTTTGAAAGGAAATTAGATATTCTTGTTCTCAAGTTTTTGCCTGCAAGCCCGAACATCTCCGTGTTGTTATGGGTGCTGAAGTTTTCTCTTACAACGGGATTGAACAGAATATTGCTCTGCAGTTCCGTGCTTGGGGCAATTTTTTCTGCGATGAGGTCTATTTCTTCTATGCCTCTGAGGATGTCATCTGATATCCCGCTCAGGTCATTTCTTTTGAGAGCATCAATTAAAGCATCCTGGGAAGGCTCCATACCTTCTTTGAGATAGACTACATATTTGGGTCTCATCCCCGGTAATCTTGAATATTCCGTTGCAAGTCTTCTTGTTTTGTCTATTATATCTTTTGTTTCATCAAGGGTTCTTCCAGATAAATTCATCTTGATGTTGTCAGCTGTTTTTGGTGTCAAATCAGCCAGATTATCCATTGTGTCCGTAAAGAAATCTTTGAATTCATCAAATTCTTTAACAATTCTTTGTGATACGGTATTTTTTGCACCGCCGAGAGCATCAGAGATAACTTTAGCTTTTCTTCCTCTTATTGATTTAAATAACACTAAACCGGCAACAGCAAGAACGGCTGTTTTGAGAATACTTCCAAGACCTCCTGATTTTTGAGTTGTTCCGTTTGTTCCTCCTATTCCGAAAGCGGCAAGAGGACTTTGAGAGGATGGTTTATCCGGATTATAATAAGAACTTGCTTCAGGGAATAAGTTCAGCCCCTGGGAAGCTATAAGCTGGGTATCCTGATTTTGAGGGTTATTCAGCCCGTAGGGGTCATCTTTTATAAAACCGTATCTGTCCTGCAGAGGGTTTGAGGATACATTCGGAGGATTGAGAACACCAACGCCGTTTGTTGCTGCAGGAGTTGTCAAATTTTGTGCACCTGCCGGAGCTGTTGTTGAGGCTGGTATGGTTGGTGCACCGCCTGTTGAGTCAGTCTGTGAATTTTGAGAAATTTTCATCTCGGAAGGCATTTGTAAAGATGTATTTATCATATCAGACGGCATAGGCATTGACGGCATCATAGTCATCTGCGGAGATGTTGATTTGTCTTCTTTTGCCGTTGATGATGACGCTGATGGCGGTGTAACCTGCGTTGTTGCTGCTGAATTTGTTCCGATTGGATTTATACCCTGTACCATTTCTACCTGACTTTACTTTTTTACCTGATATTTTTTTATAAAAAAGAAGTATGCAAAAAATTGCTATTTTTAAAAAAAATATTACTTATTGTTTACAAAAAGTATTTGTCTTTTGTATATGGTTTAGAGTCTTTTGCTCATTCTTACTGATGGAATAGACTGTCCGTTTGGCATAACAAACTCGCTTGATGATATTTCTTTGTATCCGAAGTTTTTGTAAAAGTCGACCGCATTCAGCGAGGAGTCAAGGAATAATTCAAGGATGCCGTTGTCAGTTGCACGTGTTTCGAGAAATTCAAGCAGTGTAGCCCCGCAGCCTTGATTTGTGTAGTCAGGGTGAGTGTATAAGCCTTTTATTTCAGCTGTTTCAAGATTAAGATATCCGAAGCTCAAGATTTCATCGTCGATGTCAGCTTCATCATCTCCGCCGTCATCCTGATTAACGGCAACAAGAATGAGATTGTTTTCGTCTTCAAATATTTCTTCGATTATATCTTCCGAGAACATATCAAGCCAGATTTTAATCTGGTCGAAAGAATAGCTGCTTTCGCAGGCGCTTTGGATTGATAGTTGTGCGAGTTCTGCAACGTGCGGGATATCTGAATATTTTGCTTCTCTTATATGCATTTTTTTATACCTGTTTTTTGTTTTACTTTTTGGAATTTTCATCAGGGTCAATCAGTGCTTCGATTTCAAAGAAGCTGGCGTCCTTGAACCCAAGAATTTTTGCAAAAAATTTGTGAGGGATGACGTTAATCAGGTCATTGTACATCCTCACTGTTGAGTTGTATTGTTTTTTTGCTGTTTGAATTTTTTCTTCTATCTGAAGCATTGTTCTTTTTAGATTAATAAAATTTTCGTCTGATTTTAGCTTCGGATAGTTTTGTATTATCAATATAAGTACATTTAATGAGTTTGTCAGAATATTTTCAGCTTCCACTTTTTCTTTCAGGTAATATGCATTTCTGCAGTCGTTAACCTGATTATTTATTTTTTCAATCAGCTCATCTTCTGTTTTTATGTATGATTGAACGGTTGAGAGAAAAAGAGGCAGGAAATTTTGGCGGTACTGAAAGTGGATATCCATCTTGCTGAAATATTCTCTGAGCATATTCCGCTGGCATGACATCTGGTTGTATATTATGCAGATTGGAATTATGAGTAAAAGGATAAGGGTTATAAAAATTAGGACAGCCATGTTTTTCTCGGTTGATAAATAACTTCTATAGAATTATAGCAAATTATTGTCAAATACAAAATTTATTTCTGTAAAATTATATAAGATTTAAGAATTTAAGAAATTGTTTTCTTGTTTTTCGACGAAATATATTCTACAATTGGATAAGAGAATAAAGGGGTGTGGATGATGAAGAGAATAATCAAATTTTTACTCGTAACATTTATTAGCACTTGCACGCTGGCATGCTTTGCTCAAGAGAACAGCAAGCCTGCTTTTACTGCTGATGAAGTTCTTCGAGAGCTGATGATGGGGAATGCAAATTTTGTTCAGGAGCAAGCAAAAAATGGTGCAGAGAATGGAGAGAAAAGGGAATCTTCTTTGGAAAAAGGTTTGCATCCGATAGCTGTTGTTATCTCATGCAATGATTTGAAGATTGCCCCCGAGTTTATTTTTGGTCAGAAACTCGGAGAGCTTTTTGTTATCAGAAATATAGGTAATGTTGTTGATTCAAATGTTTTGACGGGTGTTGAGTATGCTACAGAACATCTGCAGGTTCCTCTGGTTGTTGTTTTGGGGCATACAAATTGTGATTCTATCAAAACAGCGATAACAGAAGACAAAGATCTTGACCATGTTTTGCATCTTTTTGACGAGCTTGAGGCAGTAATTGAAGAGTCAAAGAGCCAGGAAGGTGATTTGCTTGAAAATACAATCAAGAATAATGTAATAAATGTTGTTAAAGATTTGAAGAAATCAAAACCGCTTATCAAAAAACAGATTAATAAAGGCGAGATAAAAGTAGTCGGAGCAATCTATCATTCTGATACCGGCGAAGTTGAGATTATTTCGGAGTAATCGGTGAAAATTGTTAAGAAATATATAGACATGCATGTACATGTCGGGAGTTGGAGCCCTGAGGGGACTGTTTTTTCCAAAAATTTGCTGCTTGATGTAATGAGAAAAAACGATGTGTCAGCTTTTTGCATATCGACTCTTGATTGCATTGATATGAATCTTCAGACAAAACTTACTCCAAAGCCGGAAATTGACGGGAACAGAGATTTGGTTGAGATGTTTTGTGATATTCCTGAGGCACAATTTGTCTGTGTTTGCGAGCCTAATAACGGAAGTGCAAAAGATATAAGAAAACTTCTGGAAGATTATCCTGAGAAGTTCTGCGCTCTGAAGCTTCATCCTCTGTGCCATTGTATACCTGCAAATTCTGAGTTGTATAATCCTTATATGGAGGTTGCGCAGGAGTATGGTCTTCCATGTCTTTTTCATTCCGGGCATGTTGACTGTGAATATTCAAGCCCGCGTTTGATTTATGAACTGGCAAAGAGATATAAGGATGTTCCCGTTATACTCGGGCATCTCTCAACAGGCGGTCTGAGTTCGAAGAAGGAAGCCGTCAAGATTATGAAAAGGGCAAAAGACAGCGGCGATGCAAATCTTTATGCCGATATTTCATGGTGTGATATGGAGTCTGTTGTGAAGGCTGTTGCAAAAGTCGGGGAAGATAGGATTATGTTTGCGACAGATGCACCTCTCGGGGTTTTTGGAGATGCAGAGCATTATGCACATTTTGCGGATGCTGTTGAGAGAGCAATTATCAACGGATTTGAAGAAAGAGCGGAAGAGGTTCTTGAGAAAGTTTTTTATTCCAATGCGAAGAATTTGTTCGGGATAGCGGATTAGAATTCGGGGCAGATAAATTTTCAAACTAATTCAAATATATGGTTTCTTTTTTTTGAATAATCATTAAAATGAAGAAAAGTGAATGGTGGAGATATTGACATGAGTGAAACACTTAATGCAAATTCATTGATTATGAATGCCATGTATGGGATTAATAGCACATACAACCAGCTTGCTATGCAGAACAACGGAAAAGTTTCGTTTTCTGATTTACAGGATTTTACAAACGTAAATTATTACAATATGCCGTTTTTGAGCTATCTGCAAAATAACTTCAGCTCACTTGATACGGATCAGGATGGCAGCGTGACGGCAACCGAGATGCAGCAGCTTTTGAACCAGTTTCAAACAAACGGTTTGACTTATTCTCAACTTATGCAGCTCTGTTCTTCCGGCGGAATGATGACGGGTGTGAACACATCAGAGTTGTCAGAAGTTCTTGCAAACTTCCAGAAAATAGACAAAAATTCCGACGGTAAAGTCAGCATGGCTGAGATAAATTCTTATAATAGAACTGAAGAAATGGAAGAGAAAAAAGAAGAGCTTGTTACAAACCGCAGAACAAAAGATATGTCTATCTTCTACTCTGATTCTGTCAGCACAAGCAGTTCATCAGATGTTGATGAAGACGACGAAGAAGAATCATAGTTATCTTTTGATATACAAAACTTGTTTTAATGTATAATTTTAATAGAGTTATACATATGGATGAGTAAAGAGTTGGCAATTATCTCAAACGATGAAGAAAAAAAACCGTCGCGCAAAAACACCAATGCGGTGTCAAAGCAGACAGAATATGACCGCGGATTTGAGAATAATATCAGACCGAAAACGTTTGATGAATACATCGGTCAGACTCATTTGAAAGAAACTCTCAAGATAACCATTCTTGCCGCTCAAAAAAGAGAGCAGCCGCTTGATCACCTGCTTTTCTACGGTCCTCCCGGGCTTGGGAAAACTACTCTTGCGAGTGTAATTGCAAATGAGATGGGGTCAAACATAAAGATTACGTCTGCACCGGCGCTTGAAAGACCAAGAGATATTATCGGCATACTTATGTCGTTGAAAGACGGAGATGTTCTGTTTATTGATGAAATTCACCGTTTGAACAAGATAGCGGAAGAGATTTTGTATTCTGCCATGGAAGATTTTTTCATCGATATGACAACCGGGAAGACCCAGACTTCAAAATCAATCAGAATTCCTACGGCAAAATTTACGCTGATTGGCGCAACTACAAAAGCAGGCGCACTGTCAGGACCTCTTCGTGACCGTTTCGGAATAGTTCACCGTCTTGAATTTTATACAATGGAAGAGCTGGAGGCTGTAATCAGTCGTACGGCAGGTATTCTTGATGTCAAAATTACCGAAGACGGGGCAAAGACAATAGCCTTGCGCTCACGTGGCACCCCGAGGATAGCAAACAGACTGGTGAAGAGAGTCAGAGATTATGCCATAGTCAAATCTGACGGGATTATTGATGAGAAAACAGCAAAGAGTTCACTTGATTTACTAAAAATTGACCCACTTGGACTTGATACAACGGATATTGCGCTTCTGAGATTAATTATAGAAAAATATAACGGAGGCCCCGTAGGTATCGAAACTTTATCTGCCGCATTGGGTGAAGATATCAAAACAATAGAAGATGTATACGAACCTTTTTTGATACAGGCAGGTTTAATTTTGAGAACACCTAGGGGACGTAAGGCTTCAGCGGAAGCTTACAGACATCTCAAGTACAAATTGCCGTCCCAGCAAGTAGGTCTTTTTGATGAATAGAATTATACTTTTGTTTTTAATGTTTATACTCGGTGTTACTTCTTGTTTTGCCGGGTCTGATTTGCCTGAGAGAATTCACAGCAACTATGAAAACGGAGTTGTTATCGAGGTTCTGTCAGAGGAAAACAATGAAGAACTGGCAGAGTTGTTTAATTTAGACCAGATAGGCCAGCTTTTGAGGATAAAGGTTCTCTCAGGAGATTTGAAAAATCAGGAGATTACCGTTGAAAACCAGCTTACGTCAAATCCTGCTTTTGATATTGATGTAAATAAGGGTGATAGAGTGCTTTTGAGCGTTGAGCGTTTTTTTAAAGAGTACGAAGTTTATGTTGCAGCAAAAGACCGCAGTGCTGTGCTTATGTTTCTTGTTTCTTTATTTTCCCTTCTTTTGCTTGTTATCGGAGGCAGAGCGGGGTTAAAGATAATCTTATCCGTTCTGGCGTCGTTTTTTTTATTGGTTGTTTTGTTTTTATTAATTCTCAGCGGGCTTAGTCCTGTGTTTATTACGTTTATTATGCTTATGACGTCTGCTTTTGTGCTGGGATTTATTTTGGACGGGATAAATGTTCGGACTATATCGTCAGCTTTAGCAGCGTCAGCAAGTTTGTCCGCCGGCTGTCTGCTGTCGATAATATTTGTGAATGTTTCTGACTTAGACGGGCTGCATTGTGAGGAGGCTGTCATCTTGCATGCACTCAAGCCTTTTTTGGATAATCGGGAGATACTTATGTCTTCCGTTATGGTGGCTGTATTTGGCGTGCTGTTGCATATTTGTTCGTGTATATCAAACAGGATTTTTGAGTTGAAGAGTGACAATACGAAATATAATTTTGCTTCTTTGTTCAGGGCAGGCATGGCGCAGGGGAAGGAAACAATTATGACTTTGTCGACGAGTTTTCTTTATGCGTATGTCGGGTTGATGATTTTTATGTTTTTGATGTTGTGCGAAATACCGTTTTTGAAATTTATTAATCTGAACAGTGTTGTGATTGTTGTCATCACAACTTGCATAGCAAGTATAAATCTTGTTTTAAGCATACCGATTTCAGCATTAGTCAGCTCGTGGGTTGTTGATAGTTTTAATAAGAAAAAGCTCAAATATCCGGGTTTTCTTTCTTAAATAATTTTTGCACCGTCGAGGTCTACGCCGACTGTTCTTATGTCAGCTTTAACGCTGTATTTTTCCCATGTGCTTTTGATTATGCCTTTAATTGTTTCGATGTTGTTGCCTTTTGAGATGACAAGGATGCTCGGACCTGCACCGCTGAGAGCTGTTCCCAAGACTTCGTCGACGTTTTTCAGGTTGTCGATTATTTCATCAAGCCCCGGGACAAGTCTGATACGATAAGGTTGGTGAAGTTTATCCTGCATGGCTATTTTCATCAGTTCGGAATTTTTTGTTTGAAGCGATTGTATAAACATAGCGCATCTTCTTGCGTTGAATACTGCATCCTGCATTTTTACTTCTTCAGGCAGGACTGAGCGTGAGATGTTTGTTGCCAGTTCATAGTCAGGGATGCACAAGGTGAGTTTCCAGTCCTGAGGCCAGTCTATTTTCTGATAAATTATGCTTCCGTCATCCTCAAGAGATGATAAAACAAATGAGCCGAGGATTGCTGATGTGATGTTGTCAGGGTGTCCTTCAACTTCTGTGGCGATTGATAAAAGAGCGTCCAAATCAGCCGGCGAACCAAGCAGTTTGTTTGCAGCCATCAAGCTTCCGACAATAACTGAGGCACTGCTTCCAAGACCTTTTGCAATTGGGATTTCCGTATCTATTGTAATTTTCATTGCAGAAGGAATTTGTCCGACATAGCCGTAGAGAAGTTCAATTGCTCTGTAGATAACATTAGAGTTATCTGTTGGCAGGTGCAACTCGTTGATTTCTTTGTCTTCATGCGTAATGATGATAATTTCTATATCTTCTTTAGGCATGATGGTTTCTTCGATTGTTATGGTATTGTAGATTTGGAGCGCCAACCCGAAGCAGTCAAATCCCGGTCCGAGATTTGCCGTTGTTGCAGGTACTCTTACACTTACTTTCATTATTTCTTCGTCTCTATTTCTGATAGTACATAAGGATGCGAAAAATACTTCCGCGCAACTCTCATTATATCACCTGATGTTACCTTATCAATAGTTTTGGAGTAGTTGTTAATAAAATCGTAGTCATTGCGCAAAAGTTCAAATCTGGCACGGAGTTCCGAGCGTTGTGCGTTGGTTTCCTGCATTAAAGCAAGCAGGCCTTTCATATTACTTTTGATGTTTGCTAGCTCCTGCTCGCTGAGAGGTTCATTTTTGAGCCGTTCAATCTGTTTGAAGAATTCCTTTTTGGCTTCTTCGCTGTTTTTGGGGTTTGTACCTATGTACATAACAAAATAGGAATTATCCAGAAGAGTCGGATAATAGCTGCTGACTTCATAAGCGAGCCCCTTTTTCTCTCTGAGGTCAACAAACAATCTTGAGGACATCCCGCTGCCGAGAATGGAGCTTATGACTTTGAGTGTTGTATATTCGTTGAAATCTGATATTCCGCCTGTTTTGTAGCCTAGGGCAATCCAGTTTGCCTGATTATTTTCCATTGCATATTTTACAATTTTATTTTGCGGCAGAGGTTTATAGGGGGTAATAAATTTTTTGTTGTCGACAATTTTTCCTGATTTTCTTGAGATAAGATTTTCAAGTTTTGAGCATATATCAGTGTTTTTCAGATTTCCTGTGACAGATATAATCATGTTTTGCGGGATAAAAATTGTTTGATAATAATTTTCTATATCCGCTTTTGTTATTGCTGGTATGCTTTTTTTGAGGATATCGCCTGTCTGGCTGTAGGGACCTTGAGGGAATATGTTTGATATAAGATTATCAAACAGTTTTGTTTTCGGAAAATCTTCGGCTTTTTTGATTTGTTCGAGCATATCTTTTTTTGTTTTTTCTATTTCGTTTATACCAAAAGAGGCGTTGTTCAAAACATCTTCGAGGATTGACATTGCTCTGTCAAAGTCTTTTGTCGTTGATTTTACGCTTATTTCAAGATAGTCGTTGTTTACTGACGGAGCGATGATTATGCCGTAGTTTTCCATCTCTTGTGCAAGTTCTAATGAGGAGCGGTTTTTTGTTCCTTTCATCATCGTGCTTGCAAGAAGAGGGGTTAATCCGGGTTTTGATTCGACCCATTTGCCGCCTTTGAAGAGTATGCTCATTGATATAACTTCGTTTGCATCAGAGTTTTCGCTTATGAAAACAGCTCCGTTTGATAGAATTTTTTTGCATACTTTCTGTTTGCAAGGGGTGATATTTGACGCCGGCTTTTCGTTTTTATCAGGCATGAGGGCTGATATAACAACTTTATTCGGGTCCAAATATTTGCAGGCAGCTTTTCTGACGTCGTCAGGTGTAATTTTTTTGAGTTCGTTGACGTAGTTTGTGTAATACTCGAGTTTGCCTCCGATGGTCATTATGTAGCCGATAGAAGAAGCAATGTCGTCAGTTGACTCGTTTGAATAAATAAAATCACGTTCAACCATGTTGATGGCTTTTTGGAGTTCTTCATCTGTTATATTTGTTGTTCTGAGTTTTTCTATTTCGCATAAGACAGCTTTTTTCAGTTTTTCGTAGTTCTGAGGTTTGAAGTTTGCGCTTATGTAAAATATGCTGTCATCTTTGCTTGATGAATGCGAACTTGAGATAGAGTTTGCGAGGTGTTGTTTTTCTTTTATGTTTTGGTAGAGTCTTGAACTCCTTCCATCACCGAGGACTATGCCTGCTATATCAAGAGCGAGGTTTTCTTTCTGGTTTTGGAAATCAACGCCATGGTAGCCCAACATTAGATATCCAGTGTTATAGTTTCCGTAGGTAATTTTTTCCTGCGGTTTGTTTTGAGGGATTTCTTTTTTGTGTTGGATTGGTTTTGTTGATTGAAATTGTTTGTTTTTGAATTCCTCATTTATAATATCCAAGACGTTTTTAGAGTTTACGTTTCCTGCTATAACCGTGGTGAAGTTATTTGGTGTATAAAATTTGTTGTAGTATCCGACAATTTCATCTCTCGGTATTGTTGAGATAATTTCTTTTGTGCCGATTGTTTCGTAGCGATAGGGATGTTGTTTGTACATCATGGAGGTAAAATTTTTGTAGAGAGCACGAGTCGGGTTGTCATTTGAGCGGGAGATTTCTTCAATTACGACTTTGCGTTCTTTGTCTATTTCTTCCTGAGGGAAGAGAGGATTGAGCAGCATATCAAAGTGCAAGTCCATTGTTTCTTTGAGGTTATCTTTTGAAGATGTGATATAGTAGTGGGTGAAATCTTTGCTTGTTGCAGCATTGTAGATTGCGCCTTTGTTGTCGAGAATTTTTTCAAATTCGCCTGCTTTATGATTTTTTGTTCCCTTGAACATAAGGTGTTCGAGGAAGTGAGAAACGCCGTTGTTTTTATCATTTTCGTTGAGCGAGCCGGTTTTGACCCAGGTGTCAACAGTGACTATTTCGCTTTGCGGGATTTCTTTTATGACAACAGTGTGTCCGTTGTTCAATTTAAACAGCTGTGGTTGTGCTGCGAGGGAGTTCAGACAAAGTAAAAACCATGAGGCAGCAATTATCAAAAATTTTTTCAACATTAATCTCCTTTATATGCCAAATCGCTCGTAAATTTTGTTTATGTTTCTCAGGTAATATTGTAGATTGAAACACTCATCAATTTCCAGTTCGGATAAGTACTTTCTTATTTCATTATCATTAAGCAGGTTAGATTTAAAGTCACCACCGGGCTTATTCCATGCAGCAAGTGCATTGCGCTGTGTCATTGCATATGCCTGTTCCCGGGTCAGTCCTTTTTCTGTCAGTTTTAGCAGGACTCTTTGAGAGAAAATTACACCGCCGTATAAAGAGGTATTTTTCAGCATATTATCTTTGTGTACAACGAGATTTTCAACGGTGTTTTTAAATCTGTTCAGCATATAGTCTGCGAGGATTGTTGAATCAGGGAATATGACCCTTTCTACCGAGCTGTGGCTGATATCTCTTTCATGCCAGAGGACGATATTATCAAGAGCGGCAATTGAGTTTGATTTTAGAAGACGAGCCAGACCGGTCAGGTTTTCAGAGCTTATGGGGTTTTTCTTGTGGGGCATGGCTGATGAGCCTTTCTGCCCTTTTGAGAAACCTTCTTCTACTTCCAGCACTTCTGTTTTCTGGAGGTGTCTTATTTCGGTTACGCATTGTTCGATTGAGGCGCCGATTAAGGCAAGAGATTGCATATAGTAGGCATGGTGATCTCTTGATATTACCTGTGTAGATATTTTTGCCGGTTTTAGATTTAGTTCTTTGCAGACAATTTGCTCAATTTCCGTTGGTATATTGCTGTATGTGCCGACAGGCCCGCTGATTTGTCCTGTTCTGATATCTTCTCTTGCTGTTTTGAAACGTTCGAGGGCACGTTCAAACAAGTCAATCCAGTAGCAGAGTTTTACGCCAAAGGTCATGGGTTCTGCATGGATACCATGTGAGCGGCCGATGCAGATGGTATCTTTGTGTTCTTTTGCTTTATTTTTGAGGGTGAATATGACTGTTTTGAGGTCATCTTCGATTATGTCGCTTGCCTTTTGAATTTGGATTGCCATGGCGGTATCGATGATGTCAGAGCTTGTTACGCCCATATGCATATATTTTGAGGCTGGGCCTATGTTTTCGTTAACGCAGGTGAGGAAGGCTATGACGTCATGTTTTACTTCGGCCTCGATTTCGTCTATTCTTTCTACCGAGAAAGAGGCTTTTTGTTGAATTTCTTTGAGAGCGTCATCAGGTATTTCTCCGATTTGGTTGTAGGCTTTGCAGATTGCAAGTTCGACATCTAAATAGGTTTGATATTTTGAGTTTAGCTCCCATATATCGCTCATGGGTTTGCGTGAATATCTCGGTATCATTTTATTTTCCTTTGTTTTTCAGTTCTTCAATCAGGTTAAGACCGTTGAAGATGGCTTTGACGTTTGCTTTTGCCGTACTCTGGTCAATTCCTCTGCATATAATATTTTCTCCGTTCGGTGCCAGGAGGTGAATTACTGTCATGGCATCTGCGCTAACGCCTTTGATTTGTTCGTCGATAGCTTTTTGTTCGTAGTGGAGAAGTTTTTGTTCAAAGCCCGCTTTTTTAAGAGCGCTCAAGCAAGCTTCAAGAGGACCGTCAGCGGCTACTTCGATGTTGTATTCTTTTGAATGATAACTAAATTTTAGCCTGTATCTTGAGTCTCTGACTTTTACAAATTCGATTAGGTTGAAGGCTCCTTTGACTTTGAATATTTCTTTGAAGTAGATATCTATGATATTTCTTGTCGGCAGCTCGCCTACCTGTTCCGCTATTTCTTTGATTTTTGGCGTAATCCTGATAGCTTCCTGCATAGATATCGGGTAGCCCGCTTTTGAGATTATTTCGTAGACGGCTGTTTTTCCTGACTGGCTTGTGAAAGCTAGTTTTTCATCGTCGTCACGTCCGATAAGAGATGGTTGTATCGGGCGGTATGCACCTTTTTTCATTCCTTTTGTTTTTGCAGCGCCGTCCTGATGTATCCCGCTTCTGTGAGCGAGTGCGTCAGGGCCTATCAGCGGAGCCTGGATTGGAATAGGTATATGGGACATTTCAGAAACAATCATTGCTGTTTCATAGATTTTGTGGAGGTTCAAGGGAACATTTACCCCGTTGTTGTAAAGTGCAACTGCTGCTTCGTAGAGATTTGTGTTGCCTGCTCTTTCTCCCAGTCCGTTGAGGCTGCATTCAAGCTGTCTTGCCCCTGCGAAATAACTTTCAACTGTTGTAGCTGTCGCCATGCCAAGGTCGTCATGACAGTGTACGGCGATGGTAACATGTTTTGGAAGGGCTTCATAAACCTGACGGACGAGAGATGTGAACTCGAAGGGTCTTGTTCTTTCGACGGTATTCGGAAGATTGATTGTTGTTGCGCCAGCTTCCACTATTTCTTGAAGGGTGTCTATAACGAAACCTATGTTGTCTTTGCAGTCGCCGAAGTGTTCAACTGAAAATTGCACATCACCTTTGTCATTCATCAGTGATTTGGCATGTTTTACGGCATCGATAGCCATTTTCCTAAGATCTTGAGGGTCTTTTTGGAGGACATATTTCATGTGAAAGTCGCTAAGAGCTAGGAATGTATGAATACGCGGTTTTGCAGCTATTTTGATAGCTTCTGCCGCTTTATCGATATCTTTTTGTACCGTTCTTGCCAGTCCTGCAGCTACAACGTTTTCAGGAGTAATTGAGGCAAGATACTGGCATGCTTCAAAGTCCATCTCGCTTGAGCCTGGGAAGCCTATTTCGATAGCCTGCACGCCAAGTTTTAGGAGGTATTTGAATATTACGGCTTTCTCTTGAGTATTCCAGGGTTTTGTAAGTGCCTGATTTCCGTCTCTCAAGGTTATGTCATAAAAAAACGGTTGTTTTTCATTTTCCATAATAAATTACCTCAGAACTGTATCCTGAGGTAATTTTATCATAAAAAAGCATGTAATTTTGTTTGTTAATTCTTTTTAACCCAATGAGGAAGATAGATAGTTTCACCTTTTTCCTGATAAGAAGTTTTTGATACAAATTCAGTTTCGGTTTCAGGGTTGTAGCCTTTTGGGAAAATTGTTTCGTCATTGTAGAGAGTTTCTCTGAGGCGGGCTTTTCTGAGTTCTTCAGCAGGCACTTCAGAGAGGTCAGCTCCGCTTAAGTCTGCTTGATGCAGCATTACATAGGCCATTCTGGTTTTAGGTCCCCATTTTGTGTTTGAGAGATTTGCCGCACTGAAGTCAATAAAGCTGACGTCAGCATTAATTGTTTGCCCTGATAAGTCTTCGTCGTTGTATGATTTTGGTCTTTCAACAAGACCAAACCATTTCAATTCTGTCGGACGTTTTCCGGGGATTTCGAGTTCCGGGAATTTGCTTTCTTGTTTGCCGAAGTTTATCTTATCAAAAGAAATGCTTTGAGGATTTGTATTGTGCGGGTGTATTTGCACAACTTTGTTATATTTAGGTTTTACGTTTGTTGTATTATAAGCATTTATAATATTAATCATACCTACACGCATAAAAAATCTTCACCTTTCTCTTCTTTGTGGTTTTCTTTATTTTAAAATGTTGAAGATTTTTTTTTGATAAGTTTAAAGTGTATTTTTTACAAAAATTAATCGTTGAGATAGTCTTTCATGTGCTGGACTTCTTGTTTTGTGCGCAGTTTTTTCAGGGCTCCGTCTTCAATTTGTCTTATTCTTTCTTTTGAAAATCCGAGTTTTTTTCCGAGTTCTTCGAGTGTTTTTTGTTTTGTTCCATAGATACCAAAGCGTTCTATGATGATGTTTTTTTCTCTGTCTGTGAGGTTGTTCAGCAAATCTTCCATGTTTTTTAGAAGCATAATATCTGATGTTGTCTGATATGGATTTTTGTGCGAAGAGTCAGGAACATAGTCTTCGAGGCAGAGGTCTTCGCCGATGGGTGTATCGAGGCTCATAGGTTCTTTATCCATGGCTTTTCTGATATTCATGACTTTTGTTTTTGATATTTTCATAGCTTTTGAGAGTTCTTCATCGGTTGGTTCTCTTCCAAGTTCGAGGGAAAGGTTTGTGATAGTTTTTTTCATGATTCTTATTTTATCGACCATATGCACCGGAATTCTGATAATTTTTGATGAATTTGCGATGGCTCTGATTATTGTTTGTCTAATCCACCAGGTGGCATAAGTACTGAATTTGAAGCCTTTTCTGTAGTCAAATCTTTCGGCTGCTTTGATTAGGCCGAAGCTGCCTTCCTGCACCAAATCAAGGAACATGACGCCCTGTCCTATATATTTTTTTGCGATACTGACGACCAGACGCAGATTGCTTTTGATGAGTTTGTTTCTGGCTATTTGGGCTTCTTTTTTTGAGCCTTCACGGATTATTTTCCCGAGAGCAAGCTCTTCTTGAGGTTTGAGGAGTTTTGTTTTGCCTATATCTTTGAGATAAATTTGGAGGATATCTTCAGAGGTGTTGTGCGTTCCAAAACGGCTGAGGTAGGAAAATTGTTCATGTTCTGTTTCTTCCTGAGGGTTTTGTGTGTAGATGTTTTCAGAGTTCAGTTTGTTAAAGAAGTCTTTTTCGTTGTAATCCTCAGGTTGGTTTATAAATTTTGCATTTATAGTCATATTTTGTATTACCCCTAAGTCTTATTAATTTTATTTTCATTACCCTTAGATAATTAGACGATATGTTGAGTTTTTTGTTTCGTTATATTTCTTAATTTATTAGCAATTTATTTGGTGAAGAGTTTTTTATTAACATATAGGGTATGCAAAGAAAAGGTAAGTGGAGAATTTATGGTTAGAAATATTGTAGAAGAATGTGTCAATATATTTATGTTGTTTATGTATAGCGGAAAGTTTGCTTATCAACCTGTAAGAGTTTTTGTATATAAGAAATAATTTGTGTAAATAAAAATAACAAATTATCAATTTTGCGGAATTTGTATAAAAATATTGTTTTGATATATTTATCAAATGGTATTTTTATGGTGATTAAGAAGAGGACATAAGAATGGGCGCTTGTAATACAAAAACAAGACTTTTGGAGTTTATACACAATGCAGCTCTTGAGAGCACAAAGACTCCTCCGCTTGTTGTTACAAAAAGTGTTGTTGAAATTCTTGAAGGATACAAGAATATCGATAAAGAATTGTGTCTTGGTTCTATTTTGAAAGAAATTTAAGATTTTATTATATGATTGGTATATGAGTTATTGTGTTTATATCCATATACCTTTTTGTTTAAGTAAGTGTAGCTACTGTTCTTTTGTATCGTTTGCCGGAATGGGGAATTATGAGCGTAAGTATTTTGATGTTTTGCATAAAGAGATAAAAACTTTTTTTGAGAAAAATCCTCATCAAAAACTAAAGACACTCTATCTTGGGGGGGGAACTCCCTCGGTTATTCCTGTTGAGGATTACAAAAACTGTCTTGAGCTTTTTGAGTTTGAGGATGAATATGAGTTTACATTTGAGATTAATCCGAAGACTGTTGATGATGTTTATTTAGAAAATTTGAAAGAGTTGGGGGTTAATCGTCTTAGCATAGGAATACAGAGTTTTGATGATAATTTGCTGAAGATTATAAACCGGCAACATTCATCCGCTGATGCAATTTCTTGTTTTGAGGCAGCAAGAAGATGCGGATTTGAGAATATAAGCATTGATTTGATATATGGCTTGCCTTCACAGACAATTGATATTCTGAACAAATCTTTGACAACAGCTATATCTTTGAATCCCGAGCACATTTCCATTTACGGATTGAAGATAGAAGAAGGGTGCGAATTTTTCAAAAAGCGCCCAGAAGATTTGCCTTCTGATGATGAGTGCGCTGATATGTATCTTGAGATAGTTGATAAGCTTGGGCAGAATGGTTTTGAACAGTATGAAATAAGCAATTTTGCCAAGCCGCAAAAATTTTCCAGACACAATATGAATTATTGGAAAAATCGTGAATATCTCGGGTTCGGGTTAGCTTCTCACGGGTATTTTGAACATAACAGGTATTCCCATGAAATTTCGCTTGAGGGTTATATCACAAATCCTTTTCCTATAAACAAAAAATTGATAAGTATCAAAGAACGTCAGGAAGACGAAGTTATTTTGAATTTGAGGACAAAAGACGGTGTAGATTTGACCGGTTTCAAAGAACAGTATCATGTCGATTTTTTGATAGAATACAAGTCCGTGTTGGAGAAGTATTCAGAGTTCTTTGAAGTTACCTCAAACAAAGTGAGCCTTACTACGGAAGGTTTTCTTGTGAGCAATTTTATATTATCCGAATTTTTGTAGGACTAATCTGAAAGAATAAAGAGGTTGATTAGGTCAGCAAGCTGTCTTGATTGTTTTTTGCAGACCTGAATTTGTTCTTCCATCATTTTGATATTGGTTCTGTATTCTTCTATGTTGTTCATATATTCACGAACTGTAAATCCGAGGTTTTCCTGAATTTGCTGCGCTTCCGTTAGGACTGTTTTGATTGGTATGCCCATTGCTTCGATAGTTTGTCTGATTATCAGTGCGCCTGTTTGTTTGGTGACATTCGGCGGAAGCTGCGAAACGAGTTTCAGAAGCATTTTTACATTTTTAGGCAAATCATCTTCTTTCAATCCGTTTTCAAAAACTTTTGCAGATGATTGTTTTGCTGAGATATCTGATGGAAGGTTGTTTATTTTTTCTGATACGGAGCTGAGTAAATTTTCTTCTTCATCAAAGCTTTCATCGAGTGAAATATTATTTATCTCGCTGCTGAGATTCAACGGCGAATAAGCCAAAGATGCATCATTATTTGAGTTTTCACTCAAAATAGGATTTCCGTTTTGTTTTTGCAGAGCATCTACTATTTTTTTTCCTACCCCTTCAGGAAGCTTATATTTCTTTGTTTCCACTCTTTTCTCCTTCGTCATCAAAAGATTTAATTAAATTATATTCAAAAATGCCAAAAATTTCAAAAAGTTTGTTTTTGCTTAATATTTGGACAACTAAAGTTCCATTCTCACATCAGCAGAGAGCTTATGAGCGTATAGTCCTTCTGCTTCTGCCATTTTTGAAGCAACAGGGCATAAAATTTCTTTTGCTGCTTTTTGAGATACTTTTTGATAAGTCTGAATTTTGATAAAATCAAACACGCTCAGACCTCCTGTATATTTTGATATGCTGTTTGTAGGGAGGACATGGTTTGTCCCGCTGCAGTAATCCCCGAGTACTTCAGCCGAGTAGTTGCCTATAAACAGCGAGCCGTAGTTTTTCAGATACGGCAGAAGTTTATCTTCATCTTGAACACAAACTTCGAGGTGTTCGGGGGCTTTTTTGTTTGCAATATCAACCGACTGCTCTATGTTGTCGACAACTATGATGAAAGATTTTTCAATAGACTGAGAGGCGATATTGGCTGTCGGAAGTGTTTTCAAAAATTCTTTTACCTGTTTGTCGGCTTCTTGAGCTAGTTTTTCAGAGTCTGTAATAAGAAATGCTCTGGCATCAGGGTCATGTTCAGCCTGAGCAAGCAAATCGGCAGCGATAAATTTGATATTTGCACTCTCATCAGCTATAATCATTACTTCGCTCGGACCTGCAAGGAAATCAATGTCACATACGCCGTAGACAGCTTTTTTGGCAGCTGTCACATATTTATTTCCGGGGCCTGTAATTTTGCTTACCTGCGGGATGGTTTCAGTTCCATATGCCATAGCTGCTATTGCTTGAACTCCGCCTATTCTGAAAATTCTGTCAGCACCTGCCATTTTGGCTGCAGTGATTGTCGCCGGTTTAATTTTGGGAGAGCAGACAATAACTTCTTTTACGCCTGCTGTTTTTGCCGGAACACATGACATGATTGCAGATGAGGGCAGAGGATAGTTCCCTCCGGGGACATAAGCTCCCGTCCTTTCAATCGGAAATATGGTATGTCCGAGAGTTATACCGTTTTGTTCCGTTTTGAGGTTTTTAATGGCTCCTAATTGAACTTTAGCAAATGATTGTACATTTTCTATTGACTTTTCAATAGCTTCTACAATTTCTTTAGGAGTTGAGTCTATGGCATTTTTGATTTCTTTTTCCGTCAGTTCGAATTGTTCAAGATCCCCGTCGCCGAATTTTTTTGCATATTCTCTGACAGCTTTATCACCTCTCAGCTTTACGTCATTTATAATTTCATTCACCGATGAGATATTTTCGAAGTCTATTGTTTCATAGAACTTATCAGGTATGTTTTTGTAGTTAATTATTTGCATGGTTTACTTTCTTCTTGATGCCAGATTACTCAATACGTCTTCTACACTTATGTTATTTTTTACCATGAAGGTCAGCACGAAATAAGCGAGGTCGGCAGCTTCCCATTCAAGTCCGTCGCCTTCTTCAAAGTTTACTACTTCGAATGCTTCTTCCATGATTTTTCTTTTCAGATAGAAATCATTTTTGAATAATTTTGTTGTGAAGGATTTCTCAGGGAGCTCTCTTTTTCTTTGTTCGAGGACTTCTACCAAATCATGTATGTCAAAGTCTTTATCTTCAAAACATGAGTATCTGCCTAGGTGGCAGGCAACGCCTTTTTGGTTAACTTTGTAGAGAAGAGTATCTCTGTCGCAGTCGTAGCGGGCGCTTACAAGCTCTTGAGTGTTTCCTGACGTAAGTCCTTTTGTCCACAGTTCGTTTCTTGAACGGGAAAAGTATGTTGCAAGCCCGTCTTTGAGGGTTTTCATGACAGCTTCTTTGTTTGAATATGCTAACATAAGCACCTGTTTTGTTCTTGCATCCTGAACAATTGTCGGAATCAGGTTGTTTTGTTTTTCAAAGTCAAGCATGGCGCAAAAAGCGTCTTCCAGTTTGACAGCGTTTGTATAAATGCACATACCGAGCTGCGAGCTTATATTATTTTTTTCGAGTTCTTTTATTTCGTCGATTGATGATATTCCGCCTGCCGCTACGAGTTCTTTTTTTGTGAGTTTTCTGATTTTTTTGATTGCTTCGAGGTCAGTGCCTCCCATCATTCCTTCTTTTTCGACTATTGTATACAAATAGCCATGGCAGAGGTCATCAAATCTTTTTACATAATCTTCAGGTGTGATTCCTGTATCCTTTGTCCAGCCTTCTGTGACAACTTTCCCTTTATTTGAGTCAATTGCCACCAGAATTTTATCTTTTGGAAGCTGGGAGAGAAGTTCTTCCGAGGCAGCTGTTCCGATTATAATTTTTTTAGCGCCGTTGGCGATAATTCTTTTTGCTTTTTCAACATCTCGAATTCCGCCGCCGACACGGCATGGTGCGATGCGGCATATTTTTTTGATGAGTTCTTCATTATCCCCTTTGCCCATAGCGGCGTCAAGGTCAATTACAGCGAGTTCTCCAAAGCGTGAGAAATATTTTGCAAGTTCGAATATGTCTTCTCTTTCGAGAACTTTTTCTTTGCCCTGTTTGAGCTGGACGGCTTTACCGCCCATTATATCAATACTTGGAATAATCATGGTTTGCCTCTTTTTATTATCTTCAAGATGAGTTAATTATACTTAAGCCATGGTAGAAATACAATTTTATTCCCTTAAAATGTAAAATGAATGAAAAAAGAAAACCCCCTGCCGAAACAGGAGGTATTGATGTTTTCCCTTGAGCTAAAACTATACTAATGTTAATGCTATTGTCGGTGTCTGGTTTGCTTGCTGCAACAATGTAGCAGATGATTGTTGAAGAACCTGTTGTTTTGTTAACTCTGTAGATTCTTTTGCAATATCCGTATCTCTGATGATTGAGTAAGAAGATTGCAGGTTTTCTTTTCTTATGTCTATTCTGTCCATTGTTGAATTCAGACGGTTCATAGAAGCACCGATTACACCTCTTCTGTCGGTAACTCCGGTGATAGCGGCATCAATTGCGTCAATCATAGCTCTTGCGTCATCTACTGTTGTTACGTTTTGTCCGTCAAGACCTAGTGATGCACAGTCTGCTTTACCGAAAGCGTCAGATATATCAATTGTGTTTTCATCAACGTCGCTTCCTGCACCGATTTGAAGAGTACATTTTCCTGTACCTGAAAGAGAACCATCGAGAAGCTTCAATTCAGAGAATGAAGAACTTGTTGCTATTCTGTCAATTTCCTGAAGACGGAGTTGAACTTCCTGGTCTATTGATTCTCTTTCTGATGTAGCATATACACCGTTTGCTGATTGAACTGCGAGGTCTTTGATTCTTTGTAGGTTTTCTGAAATAATACTCAAGTCACCGTCTGCGACTTGTAACATGTTTAAACCTGTTTGAGCGTTATTTTTTGTAACATCAGCAGAACTAACCTGGCTCATAATTTTTTCTGACAAAGACAAACCTGCAGCGTCATCGCCGGCGTCGTTAATTCTCATACCTGTTGATAATCTTTGCATTGATTTTGCGAGTGATGAAGTGGCACTTTCCAAGTTTCTTTGTACCATCAATGAAGTTGTGTTTGTGTTTACAGTAATGCTCATGGGAAATCTCCTTTACTTCCTTGTAAAATTATTACTACTAACCTACTTGTGTAAGCTCATTTAACTGAGATGGAAGTATTCATATTAAATTTAGGAGTAAAATGATTTTACTCATGTTGAAAAACTTTGTATCTCAAGGGATTTAGGGAATTTTTTTGCTTACATTACTAATTTACCATTTTGAAATCAAAAGAAAATTCAACCCCGGTTTGCATTTTGTCGAACTAAAGTTGTAATTTTTTTGTTTGGGCAATTTTTTTGAAGAGTTTGTTTTTATATATATAGTATATATAATACATTGAAATATCTGTGAAAAAGGTTAAAATATAGATATGAAAAAGGACGAGAAAAAACTTGTACTGATTGAAAATAAAAAAGAGCTGAAGAAGCCGCAAAAAACTTTTTCAGCTTCTACTCCTGTTGTTATGAAAAAGGTGCTGAAACTGATGCATGTTGATTTGATTAACGGGAAAGCGGAGTATAAGTCTTTTTCTGATTTCAAACCGGATGATTTGAGATAGAAGTTTTAAATATTGTTTTTTTCAGCTATTATTGAACAATGCTGAAAAATCTTGTCAAAAATTTATCATCGATTGTTCCATTATCTCAAGCTGTTTTGGAAGCAGAGCTTTTGGTAGAATTTATCAGCGGGTATAAGAAAAAGGATTTTATTCTGCGTCCTGATTTATCATTGGACAAAGAACAGCAGGATAAATTGGATTGTTTGATGAAAAAACGCCTTCAAGACCGCATTCCTGTCCAATATCTTATCGGAGAGGCATGTTTTATGGGGGAGATGTTCGATGTTAACTCCCATGTCCTCATTCCTCGTCCTGAAACAGAGCTGCTTGTTGAAGAAGTTATTAAATCGGCAAAGAAGATGGCTTTCCCTAAAATTCTTGATATCGGAACAGGCTCTGGAGCCATTGCGATTATGTTGAAGAAGCTGGCAGCTGGCTGCAGTGTTGTCGGCTCTGATATTTCCCTGTTTGCTCTTGAAACAGCAAAAGCGAATGCGAAAAAACTTGGTGTTGACGTCGGATTTGTTTGCTCGGATTTGTTCGAGGAGATATCAGGAAAGTTTGATATTATTGTTTCAAATCCTCCTTATATCCCGCAGAGAGAGAAAAAAAATCTTTCAGCCGAGGTGTTGAATGAACCTTCAGGGGCTTTGTTTACTGAAGATGTCGATGGTGTTGAGTTTTATGACAAAATTATCTCGCAGTCACGATTTTTTCTTGAAGATGGCGGATATTTATTTTTTGAAATCGGAATACACCAGAGCATGCTTGTTAGAAAGCTTTTTGAAAATAACGGATTTTCGGATATAAAAATTGTCAAAGATTTGTCAAAAACAGACAGAATAATTTCTGCTAAATGCTCATATAATACGTAAAACCTATATTTTTATTAAACTATTGACAGTAAACATCAACATATAGTGTAATTAATATGTATGTTTACTAATAACATATCCGTTGAGCTGTTTGGTTGTAAAAATGCGCATTAAAGAAATTGAAATAGATAATTTTAAATCCTTTGCCCAAAAGGTGAATATACCTTTTCTGGAGGGTTTTACCACGATTTCCGGGCCAAACGGTTCAGGAAAGAGCAATATTATAGACAGCATTTTGTTTGCTCTCGGGTTGTCTTCTTCCCGTGCATTGAGGGCGGAGAAGTTGTTTCATCTTATTTGCACGCTGACAAAGAAGAATGAGGCAACTGTAAAAATTACTTTTGAAACATCGGAAGATGAAGAACCGCTTGTGATTATGCGAAAGATAAAGAAATCATCACAGGGGTTTAACAGCATTTATTATCTGAACGGGAAAATCGCCACGTTGAGCGAGATACATGAAAAACTTGCAGTATACAATATTTCACCAAACAGCTACAATGTTATAATGCAAGGGGATGTAATGGCGATTACCAACACTTCGCCTCTTGAAAGACGTCGTATTCTTGATGAGATAGCGGGAGTTGCTGACTTTGACAGGCGTATTGAACAGGCAGAAAAAGAGCTTGAAACTGTAGAAGAGCGGGTTGAAAAATCAAATATTATTCTGGCGGAGATTGATGTACGTTTTGCACAGCTCGAAGAAGAAAGAAAACAGGCGCTCAAATATCAGCAGTTGAAAGAGGAAAAACAGGAATATGAAAGCAAGTTATCTGCCGTAAAATATTTTGATATGAAAGCCTCCCTCGAGCGTTTGCATGAGAGCATTCTTGATGCCGATAAATCAAAAAAACAGGGAGAACAGGAGCTCAAGAAGCTTAAACAACAGCTTGAAGAAACTTCTGAAAAACTCAGAGAAATTCAGCAAAATGTAAATATAAAAGGCGAGGCTGAGCAGATTGAAATTAAAAAGCATGCGGAAAGCCTCAAGGGGTCAATTGCCCGTAAAAAAGATGCAATTATTTATGCGGATAAGCAAATAGAAGACAACAAAAAAACAGCTGAAAACACACGTGAAAACATTGAAACTCTCAAGGAAAAGATTGAGGATACACTTCTTAAAATAGAAGCAAAAAAAGATGAAATCAAAATTATCGAAGAAAATATTTCTCAGGAAAAAGAAGAGCTGAACAAAGTTCTTTCTGAGGTCGCCGGCATAAATCAGGCAGCTGACGAGCATGTTCAGAAGAGAAATAATCTCAGAAAGTTGCTTGAGAGCGTTCAGGACTCTGAAAATGCGCTGATAAAACAAAAATTACCGACGGAAGAGAAGCTTTCAAGGCTTAAAAAAGAAATAGACGACTCAAAAGATATGCTTGAGCAATTTGAAGAGTCAAAAGAAGTTTATTCAAACAACCAAAACATGCTGCAGGCTCAAATAGAAGAGCTTGCAAAGGAACTGAAAGACTATGAGCTTGTCCAGAAAAACACAATGTACGAGCTTGATAAAGTTAAGAATGAGATAAATGATTCAAACTACAACATGAATCTTGCCGTTCGCAAAATAGCTTCTTTAGAAGCTCAAAAACGTGCTGTCGAGGATGCCAACTTCGGGCGGGCAATTGACACCGTGTTGAACTCAGGGCTAGAAGGCGTTCATGCCCCGCTTGCAAAACTCGGGCAGGTTGATAAAGAATATTCAACCGCTCTTGAGATAGCAATGGGAGGCAGAATGCTGCATATTGTTGTTGATGACGATGAAGTCGCCGCTCATGCGATTGAAATTCTTAAAACTTCAAAAGCTGGCCGTGCCGGTTTCTTGCCGTTGAACAAGCTTAAGCGTGCACCTTATAATATGAATCCGCCAAAAGGAGCGGGTATTGTTGATTATGCTTTCAATCTGATTGATTTCGATGATATTTATGAGGATGCTTTTTATCATGCCCTTGGAGAAACTCTTGTTGTCGAAGATATCGGAACGGCACGCAGATTGTTCGGGAAATATCGTATGGTTACCCTCGACGGCAGTTTGTTCGAAAAATCAGGGCTTATAACAGGCGGTTCAGTCAGACAGAATACATTGAAATTCAGCCAGAACGAAGATGAAGAACTTGCGCTTTACAAAAAACGTCTGTCTGATATGGAAACAAACCACAAAAATCTTGAAGCAAAAAGAGCCGAGCTCGACAAAAAACAGGAGAAGACACGTCAGGATTATTCTTCTGCAATGAACGAGCTTAATAAAAAGAAAATCGAATATGATAACGTTGTAAGAAACCTTGAAACCACAAAATTGTCTATAGAGCAGCGTAAAAAAGTTATAGAAGAGAACGCTCCGCAGATTAGTGCGCTGTCAAAAGAACTTGATAAACTGGAACAGGAACATATAAAACTTACCGAACGTATCACCCAGCTGCATGACCAGATTGAAGACGTCGAAAAACAGATGCCTCAGGATGAACTCTCAAAACTTCGAGAACTCACCGAGAATATAGAATTTGAAATCAAACAGAACGAATCAAAAATTCTGAACTGTAACAATGCAATAAAAGGCTTTGAGATGGAAATTGATTTCCAGAAAGAGTCAATCAAAAACCATGAGGACACAATCAAAAAGCTTGAAGAGAGCAATGTTACACTTGCACGGGATAAAGAACGTTATACAGCTGAGATTGCCGAGGTTGAAACACAGCTCAAAGAGCTTGATGCCAAGATTGCAGAAATAGGTCAAAAACTTGTCGAGCTGCAGAAGGAAAGGGACGGAGTACAATCCGAACTGATTGAGAACGAGAAGAAAATCAGCGTTTTGGAAACAAAAATAGAGCGTATTACAGAGCAGATTGAAGCGTTCAAAACAAGAAGAAAAGAACTCGAACCCCAGCTTGTTGAAATCAGAGAAGAATTGATAGCAGCAGGATATGAGATAGCTCAGCTTAAGCCGCTTGAAATTTCAACAGAAGAGGTTATGCGTAACATAAACCGTCTTCAAAAACGTATGGATGAAATGGGTGCTGTCAATATGAGAGCCATCACCGAATATGAAGATGTGAAAGCCCGTCAGGACGAGCTGAGGACAAAACTTGAAACTCTTAGTAACGAAAAAATTCAGATAACGGAGCGTATGCACGGTTATGAAACTCTTAAACGAGAGTCGTTTATGAAAACTTTCACACATGTGAACGAAAACTTCAAAGAAATATTTGCGGAGCTCTCAGAGGGAGAAGGACAGCTTATACTCGAGAATCCAGATGATCCTCTCGGCGGTGGTCTGACAATCGAGGCTCAGCCACGTGATAAGAAAATGCAGCGTCTTGAAGCCATGAGCGGAGGTGAAAAATCCCTTACTGCGCTTGCGTTTGTGTTTGCAATTCAAAAGTACATGCCTGCTCCGTTTTATGCATTTGACGAAGTTGACCAGAGTTTGGACGGTATCAATGTTGAGAAACTTGCAAATATTGTCCGTAAGCAATCAGAAAATACGCAATTTATAGTTGTTAGCCACAGAAAACCTATGATAGAATCAGCTAATCAAACGGTAGGTGTCACCCAGAAAGATCAGGGTATTACGAAAGTTACGGGGGTAAAGTTAAGTGATTGATAATATCTTTGAACTCTACAACCAACCCTCAAACGGAACTGCTGACGGTATAGAAATTATCGTTAATATGGCTAAAAAGCAGGAAATCGACCCGTGGAATATTGATATTGTACAGCTTACAGATAAGTACCTTCAGCAAATAGTTGAAATGAAACAGAATAACCTGCGTCTTACGGGCAGGACACTGTTTTTTGCTGCGTTTCTCCTCCGTCTGAAATCTGACATCCTCGAGGGTATCGACTCGATGGAAAACGAAGATGAGCTGATGCAGGAATTTGATGAAGATTATGACAACCCTGATTATTATGAGGAAGATTTGCTCAATGCAAAGAATGTAATCTCTCTTGATAACGCACTTGAGCGCAGAACAAGCGTAAAACTGAATCGTAAAAGAGTTGTTACACTGAAAGATTTGATTAAACAGCTGAAATTCTATGAAGAATTGGACAGAAAACGTTCTTTGAAAAATGCACATGAACGTGCAAAAAGAAGAGTCCGTTCTTACGCAAATCTTACGCCAGATGATATTATTAACCTCGCTCATGAAGAGTTTATCGAGGATGGTGTAAATCGTATTCACAACGTTCTTTTCAGATTGTTCGAAAAAGAAGAAAAAGTAGAGCTTTCAGAGCTGCAGGAAACAGGCATGAACAAAATTACCGCATATATTGCTCTTTTGTTTCTGTCTGCAAAAGAAAACATAAACCTTGTTCAGGATGAGTTTTATTCCGATTTGTATGTGACTATGGGTGAGGATAAGCCAAATGTCGCTGAAGTCTAGAATAGAAGCTGTTTTATTTATCAGCGGTAAAGCTTTGAGTGTTGAAGAAATTGCCGAAGTCTTGAACGAGCCTGCTGAGGATATTGAAATGCAGCTTTTGGAACTTATTATGGACTATTCTTCAAGAGATGGAGCACTTGAAGTTGATGATGAAGACGGATACATAATCCAGGTCCGTGAAGAATATATGGATATTGTAGAAAAAATGGTTCCGGTAGAATTTTCTCAGGCTGTCCTGAAAACATTGTCCGTTATCGCAATCAAAGAGCCGATAAGGCAGGCTCATCTTAAAGAGCTGAGAGGGGCGAATGCTTATGAGCATGTTCAGGAACTCGAAGAAAAAGGAATGATTTCAAGAAAACGTGATAAAAAGAACGGGCGCTCGTTTATCATTAGAACGACACCGAAGTTTGCCGAGTATTTTAAAATTAAAGGCGATACGAACGTTCTTGCCAAAATGATTGAACAACAAGGAAAAATCAGTGACTAAGACAGCTAAGGATGCGTTAGAAAGAATAAAAAATAAGGTGATAATTTCCTCTCAGGCAATGAAAGGGGAGCCTCTTTATGAAGAGTGTGCCATGAATGCAATGATACAATCTGTTCTTAATGGCGGCGCAGGCGGACTCAGACTTGCAGGCGAACGAGATATCAGAAATGCAAGAAAGATGACGGATTTGCCGATTATCGGGATTACAAAGCCTGATAAGCTTCCCGAAAACTGGATTGAGAGAGTTTATATTACTCCATCAAGAGAAGATGCAAAGAAAGTTGCTGATGCTGGCGCTGATATTGTGGCATTTGACGGAACCTCAAGAAATCGGGAATGCGAAGACACACTTGAAGATTTGATAGCATTTGTTAAAAAAGAGCAAAAATTTGCGATGGCTGATATCTCAACAAAAGAGGAAGCCATAAACTGTGAGAAACTCGGAGTTGATATCGTATCAACAACTTTGGCGGGCTATACAAAAGAAACTCAAAATATTGATATGTCTTCTCCTGATTGGGCTTTGTTATCAGAGTTAACAAAAAGCTTGAAATGCCCTGTAATCCTTGAAGGCAGAATATGGACGCCTGAAGATGTGCGCAAGGCTTTTGATTTGGGGGCTTATGCGGTTGTTGTCGGGTCTGCCGTGACAAGACCCCAGCTTATTACAAAAAGATTTGTCGAAGCATAGAGGAGTTTTCCAATGGATAAGAAGGTGATAGCTATTGATATAGGCGGCACAAAAATCAGCCTGGCTGTTGTGTCAGGAGGGAAGATTGTTTCTGAAGTGGAAAAATTTTCTACGCCCAAAACTGCCGGGGCTATTTTGGAAAAAATTTTGGATAATATAGATAAGATACTCAAGAGTTATAAAGACGGCAAAATCGCTGCGGTTGCTTTTGCAACGGCAGGAGCGGTTAATCTTGATAACACACGTGTTATCGGTTCTACCGGAAATTTGCCAAAAGGATATACCGATTTGAATTTTGCAGAAGCAATAAAGAACAGATTTTCTTTAGGGGTGTTTATTGAGAATGATGCAAATGCGGCAGCTTATGCCGAGTATAAAATCGGTGCTGCAAAGGGGCATGAAAATACAATCACCGTAACTTTAGGAACAGGTGTCGGCGGTGGGATAGTTGTTAACGGTCGTCTGCTGCGGGGTAAATCAGGTGCAGCCGGCGAAGTCGGACATCTCAGGATGAGGGAAGAAAAGAGATTTTATTGTACCTGCGGGCATTATGACTGCTGGGAAGCTTATGCTTCTGGTACGGGTTATGCGAGGATTGCCAGAGAAGAGTTGAAAAATTACCCTCAAGATAAAAAAACTTACCTTCATTTGAAACCTGTTGAAGAAATCACTTCTTATGATGTTTTGGAGGGAGTCAGAGAGAACGATGAACTTTCCAAAAAAATTCATGAGAGATGGGAAACAATGGTTGTGAAAGGGTTGATTTCTTTAGCTAATGTTTTTGACCCTGACAGCATTGTCCTAAGCGGAGGAATGGCAGATTTTGTCGATTTTGAAAAAGTGCAAAGAGTTATGAACGAAAGTCTTGTTGTCCCGAATGTGAAGATTCTCAGGGCACAAGCAGGCAACTATGCAGGCATGCTGGGTGCTGCTTTACTTGCTGAGGAACGTTTTTAATGAAGATTGAAATAGAAAAACCAAGGATAAAGATGGCTGTTGAGTTTTATGTCTTGATGGCATTATTGGTCCTGTTTATAGCGGGGTATATTTTTGCATGTTCCTTTTTTTATAAAGAGTTGCAAGCAGAAAGTATATTTGATTTTATATCAAAAATTAAAGCTGATGATTATAACAATCTTTATAATGAATACCGTGACACCGTAAGATACTGGAAAATGACCACCGGATTTTTTGCGTTTTGTTTGATTTTTCCCGTGTGGTCGATGGTTTATTATTTTATAAATCTTTATAACAAACTTAATCTGAAGTATTTTATAGCAGACCACAACTCCGTCAAGCTTGTGTGTGAAAAAGCCGGTAAGACTGAAGTTCTGCAGTTTCTTTATGATGAAATTGAGAATTTTATTGTAGAGCTGTATTATACAAAAAGTATGGAAAGGATAAACGGTCGTGTTGTATCCGGTTCAGATGTTTTCAGGTTTGACTATATTGGTATTGGTATAGATGTTAAATCAAATATTGACAGCAAAAGATTAATGCTTAAACAAAAAATAGTAGAAACGGCATCTTTTTGGAACTCGATGGACTCTCTTGGCCTTGGAAATGAATCAGATAGATGTTTATTCAAATTGCGAAAAGATGTTAACGATATTTATAAATTTATAAACCTGAAAAGCAAGGTGAAGAAGCTTTCTATAATTTATGGGGCGTTTGTTCCTGAAAATGTGAAAGAGCAAATTGAACAATATGAAAAAAGTCTGGATGTTTCTGATAACACATTTGATAAACCGCAGCTGTCAGCAGGAAAACAGCCTGTAAAATCACATATACAGATTGATAGAAAAAAGTATATGCAGAAAGCTAAAATTCCGAATGTTATTGGCAGAAACACCGGAGACATGGTGAAAAGTATAGTTATTCCGTTTATATTGTCAATTGTATTTATGTTTCTAACCTTTATTACGTTTTTATTGAAGAAATATTACAATATTGAGGTTGATTTGTCCAAATTGTTTATGTAGAAAATTTTGCAAAAAATAAATGCGACACGTAATACGGTCGCATCAGTCAAGAAAGGAATGGTTAGACTATTAACAATATTGATTATTACACAAATAATTTAGTATTGCAATATTTAACATAATTTTTACAATATCTCTAAAATTTTACTGATTTCCCTTTTGGGTGTTTTGGGGTTATGATTAATTTAACACTTGATTCTAGGGAGTTTGCAGTGAATAAAAAATGGATTTATAAAAAAATAGGTGAACCTTCTGAGGAGTTAATTAACTTTACAAAAAGTAACATTCTGGCTGAGTTGCTTGTTTCACGAGGCATACAAACAGTGTCTGATGCTGAGGAATTTCTTTATCCCGAGAGAGGGAGAGAGATTTCGCCTTATGCTTTTTGTGATATGCCGAAAGCTGTCGACAGAATATTGAAGAGTATTGAGAAAAAAGAGAAGATAATTATCTTCGGTGACTTTGACTGCGATGGTGTGACAAGTACTTCTTTGATGGTGAAAACACTCTGCAATCTCGGGGCGGATGTTGATTTTTATGTCCCTGACAGAAAAAAAGAAGGTCACGGGTTGAATAATGCCGCAATATGCCGTCTTATCAGCGCAGCGAAGGCGAAGTTGATTATTACTGTTGACTGCGGTGTCAGCAATCTGAAAGAGATTAATATAGCAAGAACTTTCGGATGTGATGTAATTATTACTGACCACCATGAGGCGCCTGATGAGCTTCCTGCTGCTTATGCAATCATCAATCCCAAGGCTCCGAATTCTCTTGAGCCATCTCTTGAGGCACATGAAATACTTTCATTAAATTATTTAGCCGGTGTAGGGGTTGCTTACAAACTGGCGCGTGCTCTTCTCGAGAAGTTTGAGAAACTTGATTTCGTCAAAGAAATCCTTCCTCTTGTTGCTTTAGGCACAATAGGCGATGTTGTGCCTTTATTGTATGAAAATCGTCTTTTGGTGAAAAAAGGAATTGAGGCGATATTGGAAGTTCACCCGAAAGGGATTCTCAAGCTGGTTGAAATAAGCGGTCTTGATTCAGAAAATTTGAGTGCTGATGGTTTTGCCTTCGGGCTTGTACCGAGGATTAATGCAGCAGGACGTCTTGAAACCGCTCATTGTGCTATAGAGCTTTTGATATCTGATAATGATGAGGTTATTGCGCTCAACGCCGAGAAATTGCAGAGTTTGAATGTTCTGCGCCAGACTTACTGCCATGATACTTATGAGCAGGCGCTTGCTTTGTTATCAAAAGAGGATATGAAAAAGAATAAGGCGATTATTCTTTATGATGAGAATTGGAACGCCGGCATCATCGGGATTGTTGCCTCAAAGTTGTGCGAAACATTCAACCGTCCTGTTTTTTTGATTACATCTGATGAACAATATTTGAGATGTTCATCAAGAGGTGTCAACGGGCTTAATCTTTATGATGTTTTGTATGAGATAAGGGACGAGCTTGAAGTTTTCGGAGGGCACGCAAAAGCCGCCGGATTCAGTGCTGCGAAAGAAAAGTTAGAAATAATCTCAAAGAAAATACATGAATTTGTGAATGAGAATTTGAGTGATGAAGATCTTATCCCATCTGTTGAAATTGAATGCGAACTTGAAGCAGGTGATGTTGATATAGAATTTGTGAGAACAGTTGATAAACTTGCTCCCTTTGGCGAAAAAAATCCTCAGCCCGTTTTTTGCATAAAAGATTTTGAGGTCGTTCAACAGCGTGCTATCGGGAACAACAAAAATCATCTCAAACTTACATTGAAAAAAGATGACAAAATTTTTGAGGCTTTATGCTGGAACACGAGTGATTTAGGATTGAAAGAAGAGGACAGGGTTGACGCTGCTTTTCTTACCAAGCTGAATTTTTTCAACAACAACTATAGTGTTCAGCTTGAAATTCAGGACATAAAAAGCGAAAACCTGAATTCATCTGCTTCAAATAATGTTAAATATATTGACCATCGTATGAAACCTGGAATTGAGAAAATATTTTTCAATTATTTGAAGACAACAAAAACAACTATCTCCATTTTTGCAGAGAATAAAGCCACTTGTGAATATTTGTCTTCGCAGAATTTGTGCAATGCAAATGTAATAAACAGGCTTGATGTTGCTCCTGTAAGCCAGCTTGTCTTTTTTGATATTCCCCCGACCCGTGAGGTAGTTGATGAACTTGTCGAAAAATCTCATGCGAAGGTTGTCCACTGCTTGAGAAAAAATTCTCTCGGGCTTGTTCCTGTTGAAGTTCTAAAGACATTATCAGGCATGCTCAAATATGCCGATTCAAAATTGGATGGAATGATTGATGTTTCTCTTCTTGCTTCAAAGTTGTGTATATCTTCTCAGGCTTTTGAAGCAGCAGTAAGATTGTTTCAATCTTCCGAGATAATAGAAATTCTTGATGAAGATATGCCTTCGATGAAAATAAGATTTATCCAGCCGAAGGATATAAACTCTCTTAGGGCTTGTGATGAATATGAGGAGTTTTCAAAGGCTGTCGAAGAGATAAATGATTTTCGAAATAATTTCGAACTTGTATAAAATACAACAAAAAAGGAGGCTGTTTTGCCTCCTTTTTGTTGTTTAAGCTTTTTGCCTTATAAACTTTCTGTTTCAACAGCGCTCATATTGCTGTTTATTTTCTTCATTGCAGAGTCAAGGCTTCTCATTCTTTTTTTGACGTCTCTGATATTTTGTTCCATGCTTCTGCGTTCTTCTTTGACAGCTTTTTGTCTTGTTTTAATTTCTGTTAACTTTGCTTCGTATTCAGCAAGCTGAGTTTTTACGTCAGTTTGAGCGCTTTCAATTTTCAGGACTGCATCCTGGAGTTTAACATTTTGTTTTGAGTATTGTTCGGCTCTGTCTTTGATGTTTATTTTTGCTGCGTCCTGTTGGGTTGTTGTGGTTGTAGCAGGTTGTATTTCTACTTCTTCAAGAGTGAAGGCATCTGCAAATGCATTCCCGCAGGAAACGGTTGCACAAAGTACCAAAGCTGCTAAAAATCTTTTCATCTATAATCCTCCTTTTATTCCCTTAGCGATTAATTCATACTAAACCATATGTTGATTATATCATTAATGTTATTTTAGGCAAAAGTATTTAATCAAAATATCAACCATATTTACCAAAATTGCCACCATTTTTTGTTGTTTCTTTTTTTTGACACGATTTTGATAATCAAATCTATCTCTTCTTCGCTCAGGTCAAAGTGCAGCTTGAGCTGTTCCATGTAGTTGTTGAGAGATTTGATTATGAGGTCTTTATCTTTGTTTTTGAAAAATAGGGATTCCAACATTTTTTCCTGAAATTAAAATCTAAAATACTACTACCAATATATATTTATTTATCTTTTTTTTCATCAGAAGAATTGTTAATAGAGTTTTTAAATTTAAGTGTTAAAAATGAACTTATATAGCAAATTCCACAGATACTATTAAAAATCTGTCATTCTGAGGGTTTTATCCCGAAGAATCCTTTTTATTCAGATACTTCGCTAACGCTCAGTATGACGTTGTTTTGAAAATTTTTGGCGGAATTTGCTATACAAATCCCGTTAAAAAACAGTTTCAAAAAAAAACAATAGATGATAGAATTGTCATAAGTTAGTCATATGTATAAAAGAGAGTTCTAAAGAAATTATGAAAGATGCTGTTATGGAAAATTCGACTGCAAATAAGTTAGAAAATTACAAATCAACTATCAAGCAGGCACTAAAAGTTTTGAAAAAGAAAAATTTATCACTGATTGTTCATGGCTCAAGCTTCCCGTCACTTCCTGCGGAAGACACAGGCTTTGGTTCTCCGAATTCCGCAGGGGCAAGAGAGCTTGTTAATTTTGTTAGCGGGATATTCGGCAGTATACAACTCGGACCGGCAGGAAAAACAAAAGGAATAGACTCATCACCTTATACGGGTACAATTTTTTCAAGCAACCCGTTGTTTATTGATTTGAAACCTCTTACGGAAAAAGAGTGGGGGAATATTCTCTCTGAGCAGACTTATCAAAATATTGTAAATAACAACCCGAGCAGAGGCACAAACAAAACAGCGTACTCTTATATTTTCAAACAGCAGGATGAAGCGCTGAAGGAAGCTTATAATAATTTCAAAGCAAAGGCTTCAAAAGAGTTGAAAAAACTTGCAAAAGATTTTGAAAATTACAAAGAAGATAATAAAAGCTGGCTTGAAAAAGATGCATTATATGAAGCTCTGAGCGAGAAAAACGGAAATGATTACTGGCCTTCCTGGACTGATGAAACGGATAAAAATCTTTTCAATCCGAAATCTGAAGATGAAAAGAAAGCCTGCAAGCAGAGAATCCGGGAAATAAAGAAAAAATACGCCGATGTTATTGACTACTACAGCTTCTGTCAGTTTGTTGCCGACAAACAAAAAGCAGAATTTTTGAAATTTGCCAAAAAAGAAAAAGTCAAACTGATTGCAGACAGACAGGTAGCTTTCTCTGACCGTGATTACTGGGCTTATCAATCATTGTTCCTAGATGGTTGGAATCTTGGTTGTCCTCCTGATTATTTTTCAGAAGACGGGCAGGCATGGGGATTCCCTGTTGTCGACCCTGAGAAGATGTTTACAAAAACAGGTTCTCTTGGTGAAGGCGGCAAGCTTATGAAGGCTCTGTATCGAAAAATGTTCAGAGAAAACCCGGGCGGGGTAAGAATTGACCACCTTGTCGGGCTGATTGACCCGTGGGTTTATAAATCAGGAGCAAAGCCGAAGATTGAAGAAGGTGCGGGAAGACTTTATTCTTCTCCTGAACATCCTGAGTTGAGCAAATATGCAATTGCCACTATGGATGATTTGGATTTGACTCTTGAAGCTGATAAAGAACACCGTGTCAAAACGCTGACAAAAGAGCAGATTAAAAAATACGGCGCTTTGATTTCAAAAGTTGTTATTGCTGCTGCAGAAGAAGAAGGACAGAGCAAAGATAATATTATCTGCGAAGATTTAGGCACACTGACTTACCCTGTTGAGTGCGTTATGAAAGAATATGAACTCAAAGGGATGAGATTGACACAGTTTGTTGTCCCAGAAAAGCCGAAGCATCCTTACAGATGCTGCAATATTGTTGCCAACAGCTGGGTTATGGTGGGAACACATGATAATGAGCCGATTGCGATGTGGGCTGATAAGCTTGTGAACACTCATGAAGCTTACCTGCATGCAAAAAATCTTGTTGCAGACTTGCTTCCGAAAGAAAAAGCATCTCAAACTGATGATATTATTTGCAGATTGACGAGTGACCGTGATTTTCTGATTCAGACAAAACTTGTTGAGATGTTTGCAAGCAAGGCAGAGAACGTCCAGATTTTCTTCAGCGATTTCTTTGGAATTTATGATGTCTACAATAAACCGGGAACTTCAGGCGATCAGAACTGGTCATTGAGAGTTCCTGATAATTTCGAAGAATTTTATTTTGAGCAGTTGAAGAAAAATCAGGGAATAAACCTTCCTGAGATTTTGAAACTTGCAATTGAAACAAAGGGAGAAGCTTTTGTCAGCAAGCATTCAGAGCTTGTTCAGCAGCTTGCTGAGGCGGCAGAAGCGTTGAAGCACTAAGATGTGATTAACAGTAAAGAGAGCTCTTGAATTTATTCAAGGGCTCTCTTCATATAGAAATACTGCATAATTATGCCTGCTGATACGCTGAGGTTGAGTGATTCGACGTTTTTTTTCATCGGAATATCAACAAACATATCAGCCTGGTTCATCACTTCTTCGCTCAGTCCTGAGGCTTCCGAACCAAACATAATTAGAAGATTATCCTCTTCTTTGATTTCATAGAAAGGCGCTGGCTTTCTTGTTTTATCGAGGGTGGTTGCTATGAGTTTGTGCTTCGGAAATTGTTGTTTTATGTTGCCTTTGCTGATTTTTAGGACAGGCAGTTTCCAGAGATTGCCGACAGTTGAGCGTACAACTTTCGGGTTATAAACATCAACGGTTTCTCCTGAGAGCAAGATGGCTTTGACATCGAAGGCGGATGCTGCTCTGATTATCGTACCGAGATTGCCAGGGTCTTGAATTCCATCAAGCAATATTAACATTCCTGCGTCAATATTTTTTGTATCAAATAACGGTTTTTCTATTACAGCTATGATTTCAGGCGGGGTGTCCGTTGTCGAGAGCTTTTTCATAATTTGCTCCGTTACAAGAAAGGTGCTTTCTTGCGGATACTTGCTGCAGATAGCTTCGTTGTTTGAGAAGATTGCTTTTATTGTGAGGCGTGCGCTGATTGCTTCCTGCAAAACTTTTTCTCCTTCTGCAATAAACAGCCCGCTTTTATCCCTGTACTTTTTTTGGTGCAGGAGCTTTGTATCCGATATAAGTTTGTTGTTTATCGACGTTATTTTTTGCATTGAGCTTCGTAGTCCTCAAGCCAGATTTTTTCCTGTTCGGATAAGAGAGAGTAATCTATGAGTTTTTTTTCAAACGGAGCTTTTGAGAAAGATGTTATTCGAAGTTTTCCGTCAGAGTCATCAGCGTAGACAGTGTTTTCTATCCTGACACCGAATTTTTCGCTGTCATATAATCCTGGTTCGATACTGAAGCACATGCCGGGTAAAAGTTGTTGTTTGGCGCTTTCTGAAGGACCCAGAAACGGCGGTGCTTCATGGACAGAGATGCCGACGCCATGACCTGTTGAGTGCATAAAATGAAATGTTTTTAGTGAACACTGTTCAGTAATATCCCTTACTTTTTTGTCTATGTCAAAGCCCGTAGAATCCTTTTGGATAGGATAATACAGACCGTTTAGGAAGGCTCTCAGGACAGTTGTGTAGACTTCTTTTTGTTCTTCTGCCGGATTATTCCCTTTGAAGAAAACTCTCGTTGCGTCTGTTGAATACCCGCCTTCGTAGTACCCGCCGCAATCAAGCAATATAATGTCATTTTCTTTAAGTTTTACATCTGCTGATGGTGTTGAGTAATGAATTGAGGCGGTATTATTGCCAAATGATGCGATTGTGCTGAAACTCAGAGAGTTTGCACCGTATTTTAGGAATAATTCTTCGACTTTGTTTGAGAAATCAAGTTCTGATATGTCTTCTGATTGTTCGAGCCAGTGAGATATTTCAACCATCACTCTGTCTGCACGTTCGAAGCAGTCTTTCAGGTGCGCTATTTCGCATTCGTTTTTGACGGCCTTCATCAGAGCTATAGGACTCCGGTCAATAAATTCGATATTTTTGTTTTCAACCAGACGGTAAGTCTTGAGATTTATGCTTGATTTCACCGCAAGAAAATTGTTTTCTTTTTTGAGATATTCAACAAACTCTTTTTCAGGAAGGACTTTAAACTTGTTGCCTGGGTTCAGGTCTTTTGAGTCTGAAAACAGAAGGCATTCGTTTTTCTTCAACAGAGCTTTTGCCTTAAAAGCGGAGAAGTACGGAATTTGAGAGCTTCTCAAATTTGTAAGATAAGCAATTTCATCAAGTTTTGTGATAATGAGCGTTTTATCTCCGAGTTCTGTCCCAAGTTTTTCGACCTTTTCATCTGCGCTGTATTTGACAATTGAGAGAGGGACGGTTCTTATTTCGGTGTTTGATGAACAGTTTTTGAAGCCAATCAAATCAGGTTCTTTGTCAAACTCGACAAATTCAACGTCAGGCAGGTCTTTTTGGAGATTGCAAAAAGTCATATAACGCATTTTTGATGTCGGAATACCTATTCTTAAATTCTTTTTGTCTTTGAGAATGTCTTCAATTGCCTGTTTTTGAGTTTTGTTGAGCATGAGTTTGATGACTTTTATCAGGCTGTGGTCAACCTGCTCATCAGCTTGTTTGTGGTAGCGCCCGTCTACAAATAAGAAAGCTTCATTGTGCCCTATCAACATATCTCCTGTGGACCCAGAAAAAGCGCTCAGGAGATATCTCGGGTTTTCATCTTTCGGGATATATTCGTTGAGATATTCATCTGTTGCACAAATCAGGAAATAATCGAGATTGTTTTTTTTCAAGAATTCTCTCAGTATGGAGAGGTTTGTTTGAAACATCAAAGAACTCCTTCTTGCTGGAAAGCCCAGGCGCTGTGGTTGTGTATGCTTTCAAATGCCTCGCACTCAACTTTGAACCAGTTCACATCAGGATGATTTCTGAGGCGTGTCACAACATCTCTCAGAACATCTTCGACAAATTTCGGGTTTTTGTAAGCTTGTTCCGTAACGAATTTTTCGTCTTCTCTTTTCAGAAGAGGATAAACCTGAGCGCTGCAGCATTGTTCCGCAAGAGCGATTAAGTCTTCGAGCCATATCATTTTGTCGTTGTCATAGCTGACTTTAATTTTTATGATTGCACGCTGGTTGTGTGCGCCAAAGTCAGAAATTTCCTTGCTGCAAGGGCAAAGTGTTGTAACAGGAACTTTTGCTCCGAGGATAAAAGTATATTTGCCGTTTTTATCGATTTCACCTTCAAAAGAGCAGTCATAACTCATTGTACAGATATTTTTGCTGACCGGGGCTGTTTTGTTGAGGAAATATTTGAAAGAAAATTCGAGTTCCGCACTGTTGGCGTCGAGTCTGTTCATAATATCCTTAAGACAGCCTTCGATGTCGACGCCGAGGAGATTTTTTTCCCGCCATTCGTTGAGCACTTCCATAAAACGTGACATGTGAGTTCCTTTGTAGTGCTTTGGCAAAGACACGCTCATGCGGGCTTTTGCATAAACGGTTTGATTTGAGTCGTTTTTTCTTTGAATAATCAGCGGTATTTCAACATCTTTCACACCGACTTTCTGGATATCAATTCCTCTTGAGTCGGATGAATTCTGGATATCTTTCAATTTTGTTGTCATATTAATCTTCTATAGTGTTTAAGTCTACGGTGTCAAAGTCATTTTTTGATAATGCTTCGAGGAGTTTTTTTGCTGCAGGCATTTGAACATGCGGTGGAGCTACCCTCAAAAGTTCAATAGCTTTCATCATAACAGGGTCACTGTCATACCAGCGGTTTCCTTTCCCGTCACCATATTTTTTCATTGTTTCATAGATGTGGTCTATGACATCCTGAGCGACCTGTTCCTGCAACTCTAATATAAAATCAGCCGCAAGGTTTTTTGTTTTGTCAGATGAGATGCTCAACAGTTCAAGAGCTTCTTTTAGAGTCGGATCATTATCATACCAGCGACGACCTTTGTTCATTAGTATTTTCCTTAATAATTGTTCTACTTAAGAATTATTTTATCATAATTATTAAAAACAAAAGAAGCTTTTTCTTTTAAGAAAAAGCTTCTTTCACGGTTTGAAAAGAATTAAGCGTTAACCAACTCTTTGAATTTTTTACCGGCTGAGAAAACAGGAACTGTTTTAGCAGCGATTTTGATTTCTTTTCCAGTTTGAGGGTTACGACCTTTTCTAGCAGCTCTTTTGCGAGCTTCGAAAGTACCAAAACCAACCAAAGTAACTTTTTTGCCTTTAGAAACTGTTTTTTCTACTGTTTCCAACAATGATGCCAATACATCAGCAGCTTGTTTTTGTGAAACTTTAGCTTTTTTAGCTACTTCTTTTACTAATTCTTCTTTGTTCATTGAGTTTAACTCCCTATAAATCTTACAAGTTCCATTATATATACATTTTTGGATATGACAAGTTTTTTTATTTTGAGAAAAAATTCTCCACAAGACCTAGGTCTATCCGTGAAAAACCTTGAGGGATAAGACTTTTCTGGCAGATTTAAACTCAAATATAAAGTTTGAAATGTTAAAAAATGTAAATAAAAATACAACTTTTAATGTAGAAAATAGGCTGCTGCGCCAACCATTGATGCATTGTCCGTGCAATATTTCATCTTCGGAGCATAGATTTTGAACCCTTGATTTTCGAGGTCGAAAAATTTGCGTCTTATCTCAGAGTTTGCGGCAACACCGCCTGCGAGTGCAATTTGTTTTATGCCATAAGCTTTTGCTGCTGAGAGCGCTTTTTCAAACAGTGTAGCGCTCACAGTTTCCTGAAAGCTTGCGCAGAGGTCATGAAGCGGCAGTTCCTCTCCTTCTTTTTCAAGCCCCTGTATGAGTCTTAGCATTGCTGTTTTCAAGCCGCTGAAGCTGAAGTCAAACTCGCCTGATGTGCGAGCTTTCGGAAGTTTGAAACGGTGTTTGTCGCCGATGCCAGATTTTGCCAGTTTATCGACTTCTATTCCACCGGGGTAGGGCAACCCCATCAGTCTTGCAACTTTGTCATAGGCTTCGCCGACCGAGTCGTCCATTGTTTCGCCGATAATTTCTTCTTTTCCGTAGTCGCTTACTTTAATAAGCTGGGTATGTCCCCCGCTTACGAGGAGGCATAGAAACGGAGGTTTGAGGTCTGTGTCTATGTAGTTTGCGCATACGTGCGCTTTCAGGTGATTTACGGGTATGAAAGGTTTGTTGTAGATAAGACTGAGTGTTTTTGCCGCATTCACTCCGACGAGCAGGCAGCCTACCAGCCCGGGTTTTTCTGTTGCGGCGATGGCGTCCATATCTTCGAATTTCATGTTTGCCTGTGAGATGGCTTCGTCAACAACGAGATTAATTGACTCAAGGTGTTTTCTTGCAGCTACCTCAGGGACTACACCGCCGTATTGACGGTGAATTTCGATTTGGGTTGCTACGACGTTTGAGATGACTTCTCTTCCGTTTTTGACAACTGCTGCTGCTGTTTCATCACAGCTTGATTCAAGAGCGAATATGTAAGTGTCTTTTTGCATTTTTCTTACCCGTTTTGTTTTCTTTTTAGTTTAGAATGCTCAAGAAAACTTTGCAAAGATTTTGGGGTTAGAGCTTCATAATCAGGTGGGTTCTTCTGATGTTCTTTTTCATATCTTCCATTCTCTCCTGAAGGACAAGAGCCAGTTCAGAGAGGCAGCGTTTGTCGATGTCGCCGCCTAAGAGAAGATGAGATGATGGGTGAGGATTTTTGAAAGAGAGTTGTTGAGCGACCATTTGTGCATGATGGCGTAGAGTTCTTTTTTGAGCTGCCGTTTTTCTTTTTTTGTCATGAGTTTTGCTCTCCTTATGTTAAGAATGTTAATAAAAATATATTTGTAAGACTATATTTTATTATTTTATGCATATAAAATCAACAGATATTTATGAAAAATATTACAATACTAAACATGATAAAAAATAATTTAAGAGTATTGTTAGCAATAAGAAAAATAAGAATGACAGAACTGTCTAGAATTAGCGGTGTCGGATATGGAACCGTTTTTGGTCTTTATCATGAAAAAATTACAAGAATAGAATTTGAAACGTTGAACAAACTATGCAACGCACTTGAGTGTACTCCAAATGATTTGCTTGTATACACTCCTGATGAATAAGAATAGTCTTTCTGATGGCAGAGCCCGAAGAATGACGTGAGTATTATGATGTTGTTGAATTTTTTGTATATGACTCATTGCAGGAGCAGCATAGGGCGGTAATATCCGTTATCCCTGAAGAGTGCAGGGTTTTAATCATCTCCGAGAGAGTTGCGCCTGTTGTGCATATATCGTCCACAAGGAGAACATGCCCGCCTTCGTAAGCTGATTTGTCGCAGGAGAAGGCATTTTTGAGATTTTCTTCCCGTTGTTTGAGGGTAAGTTTATATTGAGGTTTTGTGTCTTTGGTTCTCTTCAACAATTCTGTGTTGACTTTTGAGCCTGTCATTCTGGCAAATTGGTCGCAGATGAGTTTAATGTGGTCATACTTTCTTTGTTTGAGGCGGGTTTTGAAAGTTGGCGTCGGGATTATTTCATAGGAGAGTTCTTTTTCATCGAGTGTTTGCCAGAATTTGAACATGAGCGCTGCGAGTTCTTTATCAAACTCTTGTTTTTGGTGGTATTTAATCGCACGGATTAGTTTTTTTGTTACCCCGCTGTAGACTGTTGATGAATAGATTTTGGTGTTGTTTATTATTTTAATCGGTGTTGGTTTGAGAATTTTGATTGAGGCGAGGCAGTTGTTGCATACTGATGTTTGGGATGTTTTTCTGCAGCAGTAACATCTCCTCGGGAAAAGCCAGTCAAGCAGTTGTGATAAGATTTTCAGCATTATTCTATTTTATCTGATTTTGAGATTATTTTCTACCGTGTTTGGGTTATTATTATATTAAGGAAAAATATAGAGGGAATTTTGATGTCGTTAATCATAATGATTTTATTAATAAGTGTTTTGATACTTGTCCATGAGCTCGGGCATTTTCTTGTTGCACGTGCTGTAGGATTGAAACCTGAGAAATTCGGCTTCGGTTTGCCGTTTGGACCTACGCTTTATGAGAAAAAGTGGGGTGATACGGTTGTTTGTGTTCATGCTTTATTGCTCGGGGGATATGTTTCGTTTGCTGATGATGACCCTGATTCTCCTCTGCCTGAGGATGATGAAAACAGGATTATGAATAGACCGGTATGGCAGCGTTTTTTGATTGTATCGGCAGGGGTGTTTGCAAATGCTGTTTTGGCTTATGTGCTTGTTTTGATTGTTGCTCTCGGCTCAGGTGGGTTGCCTGTCGGGAAGTACAATGTTTATGTTGACGATTTGTACCCGAAGAGTACTACTGTTGCAACGGAAGCAGGTTTTGCCGCAAAGGATAAAATTATCAAGCTTGATAAGGCTGAGATAAACAATCCAGCCGTATTTTTGGCTCTTTTGAACGAGAACGCAACTTATAACTCAAAAGTTTATGAAGAAAAAGTTGAAGCTGTGAGCTCGGCTATAAGAAAGCTTAATCCCTCATTAGGTGAGGAGATATCTGCCGGTACGGAGGTTATTTTGCCTGAGAGAACTCCCGAGAGTCCGATGATTGAGCCTGTTTTGAAGAAAATCAATCCCGGGGAGGATTATGAAAACAAGAAGATTGTCGAGCTGAATGATTTGCAGAAGTCTTTGAGGGATAAGACAAAAAATTCTTTGAAATTTAAGGCTGAGCAGGATATTACTCTTGAAGATTTGGCAACGGCAATATCAGATACAGAGCATCCTCTGACAATTGTTGTTTTGCGTAATGGCAAGGAAGTCAGCTTTGAGAATGTTATCCCTAATGAGAAGGGGGTAATAGGAATCAAGCTGTCTTTTGAGGAGATAAGCCAGAAGACAACGGGCTTGTTGAGTGCCGTGAAGAATTCTTGGACTTATTTGTGGATAAACACAACGATGATGATTGACGGTCTTGTGAAGTTGTTCACAGGAAAGATTCCGATGGGCGAGCTGCATGGGATTATTGCAATTGCGAAAGTCGGAGGTGATGTTATACAGTATCAGGGAATTTGGAAGGGTTTTCTTCTGACGGCGATTATCAGTATGAACCTTGCTATATTGAATTTGCTCCCTATACCTGCGTTAGATGGCGGTCATATTTTGTTTCTGGCAATTGAGAAAATTTTCGGAAAGAGATTCAGCACTGATATGCAGGAAACTTTTGTCCGCTATGGATTTAGCTTTCTGATACTGCTTATGGTATTTGTCATCTGCAATGATATATTTGCGCTTGTGACTAAGAAATTTTAAATGCTTTTTTGTGATACATATAGGCTCCTGCGCTGAACAGGACAATGTTTGGAAGCCAGGCGGCTATTATCGGCGGAAGCGTGCCTGTTTCTCCGAGCGAGAGGCAGAGCGCACGAACAAGATAATACAAAAATATAAGCAGTATGCTGAAGAGGAAACCTCTGTTAAAACGTGCTCTAGGCGGAGTCATTGCAAGAGGCACTCCAAGTAGTGCAAAGACAACAGACATGGTCGGCAGAGCAAGTTTGTCATAGAGGCTTACTTTCAATTCATTCAGATAATGTGTTTCGAGATTCGGGTGTTTTTTGATGTATCTCAAGAGCTGAAAGAAGCTCATTTCTTCCGCAGATTCTTTCAGGAGTTTGTCTTTGAGTCCCGAGGTAGTGTTATATAGAGTAAGGTTATCGAATACTGTTGAGTTCAGGATTTTTTTCCCTGTGTCGTTGATTGTATAGATAACGCCGTTTTTGAACTCCCAGGCTTCTGCATTTGCGGAGCCTTTGTTTGCTTGCACGATTTGTATTGTGTTCTTTTTTGATACATCGAGTACGGTCAGGTTATTCAGGGATTTTTTTTCGCTTTTTTCAACATAGAGCAGTTTTTTGAGGACGTTGTGGTCGCCTGTTTGCTTTATGGTGAAGTTGACCTTGCCGTCTGGGACATTTTGCTGTTGTATAGCCCAGATTGTAAGTTTTTTTGCCTGTGCGTTTGCAAATGGTGCGATAAATTCGTTTATAAAAAAGCAGACGAACATGCCAGAGATAGCAAAAGCGAATGCAGGTTTTGCTATTCTTGAAAGCCCTATAGCACATGAGCGCATGACTGTAATTTCCGAGTTAAGGCTCAGTTTATTGATTGTCATTACTATCGAGAACAGCACGCCCATCGGGATAGAAAGAACGAGAATAGAGGGCAATTTCAAAACAACGATGAGTATTGCAATATTAAAAGGTATCCCATACATTGAAATTTGTTTGATTAAAGAAGTGAAGGTATCTGAGGCAAATACGATTGATGTAAAAATCACGATACCCATCAAAAACACCTCGAGGAGTTGTTTTGAGATATATTTGTCCAGTGTTTTTACAGCTTTCATATATGTTCCTTTATTTCATTTCTTATGTTTATATGATAAAATCAAAAAAGAATTTTGTACACACAGGAGATTGATTATTTATGTCAAGAGCAGTAGAGATAACGGATATGAATTTTGATGAAGAAGTGAAGAATGCTTCAGAATCAGTCGTTTTGGTAGACTTTTGGGCCCCTTGGTGCGGGCCATGCCGCAAAATCAGCCCTATTGTTGATGAGATAGCGGATGAGTTTGAAGGTAAGGTTAAAATAACAAAAGTTAACATAGATAATAATCTCAAACTTGCGCAGGAGTATAGTATCAGCGGTATACCGAGTATTTTGATTTTCAAAAACGGTGAAGCTGTTGAACGTTTGGTCGGTTTGATGCAGAAGTCAGCTATTGTATCGAACATTGAGAAGCATCTTTAATTTTTTTATTATTTAAAAAAGCGGTCGGATTTTATCCGACCGCTTTTTTGTGTTTTTTATTTTAATTATTTTTTGATGTCTTTGATGCTCAAGCCGATTCTGTGTTCTTGAGGAGTGAATTTTTTGATGAGTACATCAATTTCATCACCTACTGAAAGAATATCAAACGGGTTGATTTGTTCTTCTGACATTTCAGCTGCCGGAAGAAGAGCTTCTACACCCGGGAATATGTTGATGAATGCACCGAATGAAGTTATTTTATTAACGGTTCCTTTGATAACCTGACCTTCTTCGAATTTGCCTTCAACTTTATCCCAAGGATTTTCACCCATACGTTTCAAGCTCAAGCTGATTCTTTTGAGTTCGTTGTCAATCTTGAGGATTTTAACATCAATTTTTTGTCCGAGTTTGAGAACATCTGACGGGTGTTTGATACGCTGCCATGAAATTTCAGAGATAGGAAGCAGACCGTCTACGCCGTTGATATCAATGAATGCGCCGAAGTCAGCTATTCTGACTACTTCACCCGTAACAACCTGATCAATTTCAAGCTGGTCGATGATATTGCCTACGATTTGTTCTCTTTGTTCAGCAAGTGCTTGTCTCTGGCTAAGGATAAGTTTATTTTTCTTGGCATCTGTTTCGAGGATTTTTACTTCAATTTCCTGATCAATCAAACCGTCATAAGGAATACCTGTTCTAAGCTGGCTTGAAGGGATGAAACCTCTGAGGTCCATAACTTCTACAACTACGCCGCCTTTAACAAGTGAAACGATTTTTGCAGTGACGCATTCATCGTTCTTTTTGATTTGTTCCATCTTAGCCCAATTTTGAGCAAGAGCAACTCTTTTGAGTGAAAGAAGAATCTGGTTGTTTTCATCTTCTTCTTTGAGGATGTAAAAATCTCTTGTATCGCCGATTTTGACGATATCTTCAGGTTCGTTGAACGGAACGTTTGAGAGTTCTTTGAAAGTTACCAAACCTTCTGATTTAGCGCCGATATCTACGAGGAAGCCGTTATTTTCTTTCTTAACGATAGTTCCTTTCACTACGTCAGCAACTTTGAAGTTGTAGTCATAGTTTTCGAACAGTTTTGCAAATTCGCTGTCCTGATTTGTTTTTTCCATTAATTTTGTCATTTTTTATATTCTCCTATCTTTTTTATGACATTATCAATTACATCCTGAGGAGTTGATGCTCCTGCTGTTACTCCTATTGTGGAGCTTTCTTTGATTAAGTTTTGTATGTTATCCAATTCCTGTTCTGTTTCGATGTGTGCTGTTTTTGTAATATTTTTGAGAATTTCTGCGAGGTGTGTTGTATTTGCACTTGTTCTTCCTCCGACAACAATCATCAGGTCTGCCTGACGGGCGAGGTCTTCTGCCTCTTTTTGACGATTTCTTGTTGTATGGCAGATTGTGTTGTAGCATCTCAATTCTTTTGCATTTTCGATAAGAATCGGGAGGATATTTTTGAGGTTTTCTGTTTTTTGTGTTGTTTGGGTTACAACGCCTATTTTTGCATTTTTGGTAAATTCTTTGAGCGTCATGGCTTCTTCCGGTGAAGATATGACGACGGCTGATGGTTCGCCTGCTTCGTAGTCGGCGTGTGCTTTGATTCCGATTACTTCAGGGTGTTCCGGTTTGCCTATGATAATGAGTTTATAGCCTTTGTTGATAAGTTTTTTTGCCTTGTCCTGAACAAGTTTTACATCAGGGCAGGTGGCGTCGATTATTTCGTTATTTTGTGTTTTCAGCTGTTCGATAATCTGCGGAGAGGTTCCATGCGTTCTTATAATACAGATGGAGTCTTTTATTTCAGAGATTTCATTAATTGTATGTATTCCAAGCTGGCTCAGGTGTTCAATTACCTGATTGTTGTGAATTAGTTGTCCTAATATATAAACATTTTTATCGGGATTTTGTTCTTTTGTTTTTATTGATAAGTCAACGGCTCTTTTAACCCCGTAGCAAAATCCTGCGAGTTTTGCTTTTATGATGGTGTTATCTGTATTCAGATTAGTTTACCTGCCTTTTTTAGATTTGAGAACAGATATATATCGTCCTCTCATGCTTTATAGCACGCTGAAAAATAAAATTCAAGGAGTGTATAATTATTGATTTTAAAAGAATTATTAATGTTTGCGGCGATTTTGTTGTTCTTTCAAGTTTTTGTATATTTTTCCGAGGGTGAGAGCTGTAGAGCTTTTAACGATAGAATTTTTATCATCAAGTTTTTTGAAGAGAGGGACAATCATTTTTTGTATATCTATTTCCGGGTTATCTGAGAGTTTTCCAAGACATATTACTGCTGAGTTTCTTTTCACCCAATTTTCGTCGTTAAGGGCTTGCAGGAGTTTGTCAAATGCCGCCATGCCGCATTTTGCAACTGCGTCTGTTGCATTTGTTCTTATTATTTCATTATCTTCGCCCATTTTTTGAATTAACAAATCGATTGTTTGAGGGTGCGCTATTTCGCCAAGGGCAAAGATTGCAGATGCTGCGACATTCGGGCTTATATCATCTGCAAGTTTTTCAAGAGAATCCAGAATCAAGTCATCGTATGATGTGTGATAGGTTTGTTTTTCTATATGTCTTTTGATTGTATGAGGCATTGCACAGGTGAAACCTGAGTGTTCTATTGCCTGCTGGGCTTCTTCCACTGATTCAAAAATGAGGAAGTCTTTTCCAAGCGGATGTGGAATTTTTTTGGGATTGGGGTTGTCTTTCCTTTGAAAAGACAGCGCCGGAACAATGTAGACTTCGACTTCTCTACCATTAATGACTTGAGTTTTTTTACCTATATGTATTGTATTTGTTACGTTCATATAAACATTATAGTGTAGAAAATTCAGTTTGTTGCAAATTTTTTTGAAAATCGGTTAAAATGGTGACAGGAGTTGATATTATGTACAATTTTAAAAAGCAGATAGCTGATATTGGGAAAAAACTTGCAGATAAAGGTTTATCTCCGGGTTTTTCAGGTAATATAAGCGTAAGATTTGAGGATAAGATACTTGTTACGCCGTCAGGTTATTCTCTCGGAGAACTTGAGGCTGATGATATTGTTGTTTTGGATTTTGATTTTAACATTATAGAAGGGGATAAAAAGCCTTCATCAGAGAGTAAGATGCATGCTCTTATTTATAAAAAAAGACCTGATTTGAATGCACTGGTTCACTGTCATTCGCCGAAGGCGTCAGTGTTTGCCGTAAATGGTATTCCGCTTGTTCAGCCTATTCTTGCAGAGAATATATTTACACTTGGAGATATTCCTGTTGCGAAGTATTATCTCCCTTCATCAGAGGAGCTTGCGCAGGAAGTGTGTTCTTTTTTTGATGTTCATGATTGTGTGCTTATGCAAAACCATGGGGTGATTGTCGGCGGAAAGGATTTGCGGACAGCTTTTTATAAGATGGATACAGTTGAGTATTATGCCGAGGTATGCATTCTTGCAAATCTTACAGGTAAACCATGCGAGCTGAGTGATGAGCAGAAGAGAGAGATTATCGAGCTAAGAAAACGACATTAATTCAGTTTTTTGAGTTCGAGCAATGCTCTTATGTTTGAGGGGTCAAGTTCGAGCGCTTTTTTGAAATTTTCTTTTGCCGAGTCAGTGTTTTTATCGATGTTGTCAATAAGCCCTGAGTAGTAATAATATTCAGGGTTAAGTTTGTTTATATAATATACCGGGATGAGGTATTCCCGGGCAATGTATGAGTTTTTTGAGTCAATTGCTATCTTGCTCAAACCAAACCAGGCGGGCAGATAGTTCTGATTATATGAAAGAGCCTGTTTGTAGAGGTCTGAAGCTTTTTCTGTATTTCCGCTGAGATAGTAGCTGTAGGCAAGTTTTGTCAATGATTTTACGTCATCCGGGTAATATTCAAGGACTTGTTTGTAGTAGTTTATGCAGTTCTGGTTTGATAGAAATTCGTAGTAGGCTGCTATTCTTTTGAGGGCGTCTTTTGATTTTTTATTTTTTTTGAGGACTTTTGTGTAGGAGTCATAAGCCTGTTGTCTGTTTTTCAGCAGAAGATTGATATCTCCGTAAGCAAGTAAAGTTGTTTCATCATTAGGGTTCAATTTTAGTGCTATTTCGATATTTTCTTCCGCTTTTTTGTAATCTTCTTGAAGAATATTGATTCTTCCGAGGAGCAGGTAGTTTTCAGAGTCTTTGGGGTAGGATGTTATATTTTTTTCGAGCAGTTCTTTAGCTTTTTGCAGGTCTGATTTTTCGAAGTAGTAGTTTGCGAGGTAGAAGTTTCTTTCATTCGTTTTTTTGGATTTGTTTGCGAGCGCTGTATATTTGAGGAGTTTTACCGTTTCTTCGAGTTTTTTGTCATGGAGATTTTCTTGAGAGAGTTTGTCTGCTATTTTGGCTGCTTGAGAGTATTTCGCTTTTGAGTTTTGGATTTGGGCTTTGAGAAGCTGATATTCATAGTTTTTCGGGTATATTCTCAGAGCTTTTTGTATGTATTTGTAGGCTTGTTTGGGGTCATTTTTTTTGTAGTAATATTTTGCATACAGATAGTTTGCATAGTCATAGGATTTATTTTCTTTGTATGGGAGTATGTTTTCTATAGTTATGTTTGATGAATAATTTTTTGGAAAATTTGTGAGGCTGATGGCTTTTGAGAAGTTAATTTCCTGATCTTTTGAGGGAACTGTTTTGGGGTAGTAAGTGAGATAGATTTTTTCGATTCTTTTTCCCCAGATTTGATAGTCGCTGATATTTGACAATCTTTGTTGAGAGAGTTCAAACATTCCTATTTTTGCGAGGATGACGGAGTAGTCTACGTTCAGGTAGTCGTTGTTTATTGGGAATTGGGTTGATGCTGCTTCAAAGTCTTTTGATGCTTTGTCAACATCACCTGCAACGAAGGCTCTGAATCCTTCTTTAATAATTTCTTCCTGACGCAGGTCATTGCGTGTTTTGATGTTTATGAAATTACCCGAGTTGTCTATTTCTACGTTTATTTCCCCGAGTTGTGAGGTGCTGTCGCCTCTGATATATTTAAGCAGGTTAATTTCGCTTACGTCTGATGTTATAGGGTTGTTGAACCGGTCTATTGATATTTGGAGGTTTGATTTTGTATTTAGGATTGAGACGGTCATATTCGGGATAAGTTTGTTTATGTTATCGAAATATGCGAGGTCTGTGTCGTTATCGAGAAAAGTTTCATAGACTCTGATGTTGTTTGCTGTGAACAGATTCAGGTTATTTGAGCGTGGGTCAACATCAACCCAGTCGCCTGTGTAGACAGATAACCAGTTATTTGGTTTCATTGAACCGTCTTCGATGTTGTAGTTGATACCGATGACTATTTTATTCGGGATATTTGATGCTTTGAGCAGGGAGGAGATTATGAGAAGTTTTTCCGTGTTGTTTGCGTTTTTTGAGTCGAGAATTTCTTTTGTTGTTCTGATTGTTGTTGAGTCAGAGTTTTGAAGATTCAGCTCAGTCCAGTTTTGTGCGTTTTTGACCACGCATAGTATATCTTTGCAGTCTTTTGATATTTTTTCTGAGCTTGTTTTTATTCTTTGGTCGTTTTTATCGATGTATTTATTTGATTTAAGATTTTTTTTGAATTTGTTCTTTTTGAGAGGGTAGGTAAAAGTTTTGTCTTCTGTGTTTTCAGAGAACACTTTGATATAGACAATGCCGTTTTTTGTCAGGGTGTTTGTCTGTTTGTTGTTTTCTATGAAGATATTGTCGTTGATATCTTTTGTAGAAATTTTGTATGTTATTTCGGATATATTCGAATAATCTATATTAATTTCTGCCAGAGATCTTTGAATATCAACGATGAATAAAAATATAAGAAGTGAAAATATTATCAGAAATTTTTTCATTTAGATTACCATATAATACTTCTTATATTATAGGCGGTTAGAAGAAACTTTTTAAGTGATTATTAAAATTTTTTTATAAAAAAATATCCTGGCTGTTTTTGCCAGGATATTTTTCGAGAATTTTTTAGAACTTAGAACAGTCTTTCGTCTCTGTCTTTGACGTATAAGCCGAAAGCAATCGGACGATATGTTGATGCTGTTGCTTTAATTCTGTAGTTTTCTTTTGTTAAATCGTCGACTTTTTGTCTTAGTTTTTCGTTTTCTGTTTTGCATCTGATGAGTTCCACAACAATTTCATCCATGCCATCGAGTTTTTCGTCGATAACTTTTGTGATTTTCTTGACGACGTTGTCCTGAGATGAAATCAGATTTTGAACAAGATTTTTGATTTCTTTTTGGAGTGCTGCTGATGATGCATTGTTCTGTGATTGAACTTGAGCTTTTGCCTGAGCATAAGCTTCGTCTTTCAGGGTCTGTGATAGTTTTTTAATTGGCGAGCTTAAGGCAGTAGAGGGTCTTGTTGTTGTTTGGATGTTCTTTTTGCTTGCGATTTCTTTTCCTTTTTCATGCAGAGCTTTAATTCTTTTCAGCATCTCTACATCATCTTTCAAAAAGAAAGTTGCATCGGTGTTTACATCACGTTTGAGTGAAATTTGACCCTGTTTGCACAATTTTTTGATTTCACTTGTATCAGTATTCAATATTTTTTTAACATCTTCTGTTGAAAATGTATTGTCGCGTGAGATCCTTTTTAATTCAGTTCCCTTTTCTTCTAATCCCGTATCCAAAGTGGTATCCCCTATTGTTCAATAGTATATTATTCAACTGTATTATAACTTGTTTCGCATATGATGGCAAAATTAGCCTTTCTATTTTACAAATTTGTTACAAAGTTTTGTTCATCACGTATTTGTTGGGCAAAAAGTCTTTGTAAGTATTAAGATTTGTAAATGCTATATGATTTTGAAGCGACGGATTATTGATTAAAGAGCTGTTTGAATTTTGTTTTTCACCGTAGTCTATTTTTTTTGTATTTTTACCGAAGGCTTTTGCTATGAGTTTGAGTATGGGGTTGTTTTGTCTTTTTGTATCGTTTTCCATTTTTATCAATTCTTCTTGAGTTTTTGGTGTTACGGGTTTTCCGATTGAGTAGCGGGAGAGGAACTGTACGATTGATGTTGTCAATGCTGTCAGTGTAAGAGCGCCCCAGATTGATGCGTTGTGGAATTTTTTGAAGAGCGTGTTTGTGATTCCTATGAGGTATGTTGAGAAGAAAGTCCTGCTTATTTCCTGGGCAGCGTATTCGGCGCCGTTTTCTTTTGATTTACGTTTGTTGTTGTTGCTGTGGAGCATTGTCAGGTTAAAGGTGTCAGCTACCAGGAATGAAGTGCTGATTAATCTCCCAAGAAACATGTTTGCAGTTGAATAAAGAGATGTGTCGTAGTCAGCTTTATCTCTTGCGCAGGCTTCGAGAGATTTTGCGTTCAGTTTATTTTTTATGCCTGCGAGTTGTTCGGCGTATTCCTGCTGGTCTTTGTTTTTGAGAATTTCTTTCAGGATGGTATCTGTTTGCTCCGGGCTAAGGTTTTTTCTGTTTTGAAGGAGTTCTCTTTCTAACCAGAGCAATGTATTTTGTACTCCTGAGAGTTCCGTTTTTGAAGCGTCTAGGTTGAGGTGGATGACTTCTTTCATGAGGGCATTTTGTTTTTCTGCTTCTGTCATGGAAGAAGGTCGTTGCCATATTTCCGATTGCTGCATTCTTGCGAGTTTTCTCTCATATTTCTCCCAGAGTCCGTTATCTTTAAGTATTTTTGTATTTGTTTCGATATTATCGGGGGTGAGCTTTCTTTTGATTGATTTGAAAAGATTTTGGATTGATTTTACCGGAAGCAAAAAGGCATCTCTGGCTTTTGAAGTCATGGGGGTATATTCGCCTATAGGTATTTCGCTGTGAGCGTCCAGCAGTTCTCTTAGAGTTTTTTGAGTGTCAAATTCTTTAAATTTGCTCAGTCCTTTTTTGATTGTTCTTTCAAAATATTTTTCTTGTTCGGGGTTGATTTCTTCTACTATATCGAGGAGGTTTTTCAGTGTTGAGGAGGAGAACATCTTCGGAAGTTTTTTTCCGAAAGAGATATTTTGTGTGTTTTGGTTGTTATTTGAGGTATTTGCGCTGAAAGATAATTTTGGTATGTTTGATGAGTAGTATTTTATTTGTGCATGCTGTTGGTTTGTTGATGATGTTGAGGAGTTTTGTTTTTTATTTTTTTCTTTCATTGCTTTTTCAAGTTTCAGGAAGGGGTTTTTTGAATTTTCATTTTTCTTTTCCATTTCTTCCATTTTTTCTTTTGTTGTCGGAAGAATCGGTTTCCCTACGATTTTTCTGCCGAGGATTTCCGATAGAAGCGCCATGCTGATTGACACTCCAAGGGCATTCTTGATGGAGCGGTTTGTTTTATTTTGGAATACTCCGAGGGCAATACCTGTAAAGTAAGCGGCAAGAGAGATTCTTATAATTTGTTGTATAAATTTTGTTTTGCCTTCTTTGTTTGACTCTTTGTCATCGTTAGATAAACGCATTGTTGTGTTGTAGGCATCAATTCCGTACATAGTTGAGCCGATGATACCTGAAACAACTCTGTTGCCTACGCTGAGGGTTTTTGCGCTGTATTGACCTTTTGTGGGGTCTAAGACTTCGAATTGACGTCTGTGAATGTTGCCTTTCAGGAGATTTGCAGGGATAAGGAAGTCTTCGCCGTCTTTTATATCAGCTACTCCGTATCTTCTTCTGTACTGATTTTCCCATTTGTTTATTGAATGGAATAAACCGTTGACTTCAGTGTAGTTGTCGAGAATTTCTCTTTGTCTTCTTATGTCATCAGATTGAGTGAATTTTTTTGCAAATTTTGAAAAAGGTTCGACTATTGCCGTAAGAAGTTTGTGAGGAAGGCTTTTTTGCGGAAGAGAAAGCAGGATGCCTTCTGAGAGTTTTTTTACGTCGTTTTCGTCATAGTATAATCTTTTTCTGAAGTTCGGGTTGTTTTTTACCTCTTCTGCAAAGTCTTTGACGGCTTTTTTCAGCATCTTTGCCTGATCATCAGAGATTGTTTCGAGAATTTCTACGGTTTTTTCATATAGTTTTGGAGTAATCTGATAATGTTTCGGATTAAAAAATCCCTTAAAACTTATTTGTGCAGATGCACCTTGTTTTAAGGGATTTTGTTGTAGTCTTATTCTGTGGTTTGTCGAGTGAAACCCGCTCGGGTATGTTGTTTGACTCACATGACCATATCTGTTTTTTGCCTGGTCATATAGAAGTTTTTTATTTTTTGATTGTATCGTCAGATTATTGGTTACAATCATTTCAGATTTTTCCTAAAGAAGTATCTTATACTTTTGATTAAAGTATAAAGATATTTATCTTTTTAGTGTTTTATATATCTTTTGATACAAAAATTTACCATTGTTTTTATAATTTTATGGGTGTATTTTACAATTTGATTAATTTGGCGAAACTTGCGTCCATAGCCTTTTTCCCTGAGTCTTTAAAATTTACCATATACATGGTTGAGTTGCTGATGTTGAAGATTTGCTCTATTTCCCCTTCGCCGAATTTTTGGTGAAAGACTTTATCTCCTTCTTTGAAAAAGTTTTTGTTTGTATGTTCGGTTTCTTTTGGTGCTTCCTGTTTTTGGGGAGTTTTAGAGGTGTATTCAACCTTGCTTTGTTGTTCTTTGAGCTTTGATTGTTTAATTTTTTCAACCATGGCTTTTGCATCGGCGAGAGTGTTTATGGAGTTGTTTATTTTGGTAGTTTTTTTAGGTTGAGCATTGGGTGTTGTAAGTGATTGTTTTTTTATGAGCTGCGGGGCAACAAAATTTCTGCCGAAGCCTTTTGAGTAGTCTATTTTTTCTTCGACGGGCATGGTTCGTGAAGGGATAGTGCGGAGAGTTTTCACGGCAGAGTGGAAAGTGTTTGATGATTGAGCGGGTGAAGATTGTGACATTTTTCTATCGAGCAGATTTTGAGGAATTTCGTTGAGAAATCTGCTTGGAGAATAATATCTGTATTCTCCCCACATCTGTCTTCTTTTTGCGTAGGAGAGGAAGAGTTTTTCTTCGGCACGTGTTACTCCTACATACATGAGGCGTCGTTCTTCTTCCATTTCCGAGAGTTTTTCAAGAGAGCGGGAGTGAGGGAATATGCCTTCTTCGAGTCCTGCAAGGAATACTATCGGAAATTCAAGTCCTTTTGCAGAGTGCAGGGTCATTAGTGTTACGCTTTTTGCGTCTGTGTCTATATCATCTGTATCGCTGACTAGAGCTACCTGAGATAAGAATTCTCCCATATCCTGGTCAGGGTAGTTTTCTTCGAAGTCTTTAGCTACGTTGACAAATTCCTGTAAGTTTTCGAGGCGGTTGATTGCTTCTTCTTCGTTTTCTTCTTGTTTGAGTTCGTCTATATATCCCGTGAAGTCGAGCATCCAGCTTATCAATTCGCTGATTGGGAGTTCTTCCGTTTTTTGAGAAATTTGGACGATTTCGTTGTAGAAGTTTATGAGAGAGTTTTTTGTTTTTGTTGAGAAGTCATCAAATTCTTCGATGTTTTGGATAATTGCAATCATGCTTGTATCTTTTTCGATTGCGAGCGCTTCAAGTTTTTTGATTGTTGTTGGACCGATTGAACGTTTAGGAACGTTAATAATTCTTTTCAAACTCATGGAGTCCATAGGGTTGTAGACGAGTTTGAGGTAGGCTATTGCGTCTTTAATTTCTTTTCGGTCGTAGAATTTCAGCCCGCCGATAATTTTGTACGGGATGCCTCTTGTTATGAGAGCTTCTTCGATGGCTCTTGACTGGGCGTTTGTTCTGTAGAGGACGGCGAATTTGTTGTAGTTTTTGTCATCTTGTGCCATTTTCTCGATGGTTGATGAGATGTAGCCAGCTTCTTCCGCTTCGCTGTTTGCTTCAAAGCAGCCGATTTTTTCACCTTTTCCTTTGTTTGAATAGAGATTTTTTTCGAGTCGTTCGATGTTGTTTTTGATAATTGAGTTTGCGGCTTCGAGGATTGTTTCCGTTGAACGGTAGTTTTGTTCGAGTTTTATGAGATTTGATTTTTTGAAATCTTTTTGGAAGTTGAGAATAATTTTGTAGTCAGCTCCACGCCAGCTGTAAATTGATTGGTCGACATCACCTACTACACAGAGGCTTCTTTCTGTTAGTTCTTCTTCCGGTTTTTTTGCTGTATACAGAGTATTGATGAGCCTGTACTGGGTGAGGTTTGTGTCCTGATATTCATCGACAAGGATATGTTTGAATCTGTTGTGGTATTTTTCGAGTACTTCCTGATTTTCAGAGAGCAGTTTTACACACATCAAAAGAAGGTCGTCGAAGTCAAGGGCGTTGTTTGAAGCGAGGAGTTTTTCGTATTGATTAAAAATCATTGATATTCTTTCTGAACGATAATCCCTTGCACGGGTAGCGTATTCCCAGGCATTTTGTCCTTTGTTTTTTGCCATGCTGATTGCTGCTTGAACCATTTTGGGCTGATAAATTTTTTCATCCATATTTTCCGCTTTTATGGCTTGTTTTATCAATCCCAGTGAGTCATCCTGAGAGAAGATAACAAAATTTTTCTCCCAGATGCGGTTTTCTTCGCTTTTATACTTGTCTATATCCTGTCTGAGGATTTTGACGCAGATGCTGTGGAAAGTTCCGACCCAGAGTTTTCTGACGAGGTCGTCGCCGAGGACTTTTGCAAGACGTTCTTTCATCTCGCCGGCTGCTTTGTTGGTGAAAGTTACCGCAAGGATTTCGTATGGAGAAACGCCGTTTTGAATCAGGTTCAGAATTCGTGTTGTCAAAACTTTTGTTTTTCCGCTGCCTGCGCCTGCGAGGACGAGCATAGGACCGTATGGTTGTATAACGGCTTCTTTTTGTGCCTCGTTTAATCCCTGTAATAAGTTATTCTCCATTGTTCCCGCAATCATTTTTAATAAATTTTTACTCTGTTTGTACTTTATTAATACTATAAAAATTATAATTAACAAAGAAAGTAATGGACAAATTCTTAAATTATGTATAATATTTTAGATACGGGTATTATATTTGTAATAGGAAATGATTAATGTCTGAAGATAAAGAAAAATCCATAATGGTTCCGTTAGATGATGTTCCAAGCGATGATGTGCCTGATACAGCTGACCAGCTTGCGCATGAGCTTGCTACAATACAAAAATCATCGAAAAGAATAGCAATCATAGGCAGCAGAAATCTTCCTATTACTCACCAGCAGATTATTGAAACTCTTGCATTTGCGCTTGCTTCTCAGGGTAATGTAATTGTTACAAGCGGTGGTTCAAGCGGGACAAATGCTGCGGTTATTCGCGGTTCGATGAAGGCAAATCCTCAGAATTTGAAAGTTATTTTGCCTCAGACAATCGGTCAGCAGCCATCAGATGTGCAAGATCAGCTGATTGGCGTTCCGAATATCGTGGAACATTCTGACAGAGCGATGATGACACTGGCTGATGCAAGCAGAATATGCAACAGAGAGATAATAGATGATGCTCAGCAGTTTATTTGTTTCTTATCACATACAAGCGGAACTTTGCATAAGGCTGTAGGTTATGCTGAGGAAACACACAAGGTTGTTACCGTATTTTATTTAGACTGATATGTCGCAGGTTGTAAAAAATTGGACCGATTGGCTTAAGAACACAAGGTTCTCATCTTTTTCAGAAGAGCAGAGAGCGCAGACTTTCGGGTGGTTGTTTTCGGTAAGAGACAGAGTTCTTGCGAATGCAAAGCTTGAAGCAGGCAATATTGTGGTTGATATAGGGACAGGAACAGGGCTTCTGGCGTTTGGTGCTTATGATATTTTGCATGGTAACGGGCTTGTTATTGCATCTGATAAGTTCAGCGACTGCACTGATGAGTGCAAACAGATAGCGCAGGCAATAGGTATTAAATCAGGATTTGAGACACTTGTTTCTCCGGCAGATAAGCTTGATTTGCCTGATTGTTATGCTGATAGGGTTGTGATGAGGTCTGTTCTTGTTCATATTTTGGATAAAGAGGCATGTATCAGAGAATTTTTCAGAGTATTGAAACAGGGAGGTATTTTGTCATTTTTTGAGCCGATAATGAGTTCAAACACGAAATATTCAGACCTTGTAAGACCTGATGAGATTACTGATTATGAAAAATTCAAGGATATTGAGTATGATATTACTCATGATAAGTCAGATTCGATTACCAATTTTGATGAAATCGAGCTGAAGGGCATGCTTGAGAAAACGGGGTTTTCCGATATTCAAGTTGATGAAGATATTATTTCTTCGACTTATGTTGTTGATGGGGAGTCTGTTCCGCAGTGGTTTAACTCCCAGCCCAGCCCCGGTTCTTTGTCGTTGAAGGGAAGATTCCTGAAATATGTGTCTGAGGAGGTATTTGAGAGATATCTGCTCGAGTTGAGGAAGGCGCTTCATGGACGTGAGATAACCGTAAGCACCCGTTCTGTTTATATATCTGCCGTAAAATAAAGTTTATAACCAGACAAATTTGTAGAGCAAATTGGGGTCATAAATTTTGCCGCTGTCAGAAATCATTATTTTGATTGCTTCTTCCTGTTTGAGGTTTGCTGATTGTAGGCTTGCTTTTTGTGTTACGAGTGAGTCGTAGTTATCGGCGATTGTAGTAATTCTTGCAAACAGAGAAATTTCATCTCCTTTTAGACCTTTCATATACCCGCTGCCGTCAAATCTTTCCTGATGCTGTAGGGCAACTTTTGCAATTCTTTCAGGCAGATCCATGCCTTTGATGATATCGTATCCGTAGATTGTGTATTTATACATTTCTTTTCGTTCTTTGTCGCTCAGGAGTCCACCCTTTGTTGTTTTGTTTTTTCTGTGGGTTTTAACTTTTCCTATGTCATGCAGAAGTGCGCCAAGGGCGAGGTCTTGGATGTCACGTTCAGAAAATCTGAGTTTGATAGCAAGAGCCGTGCTCATAAGAGAAACGTTTATGGCATGAGAATAGGTGTATTCATCAATAATTCTCAGTTGTTCCATGCTTTTTATTTTGGTGATGTTTTGTTTTACCTGATCAACAATCAGCTCTCTTGTTGCTTCGCATACGGCAAGGTTCGGGGAGTCGTCTTCTTTTTCGAAATTGTCTAAAACTTCTTTGAGGTTGCCTACGAGTTCATTTGCGACGTCTGCTGCGATGACTGCCTCCATAAATACTTTTGGAGGCTGCGGGATGATTTCCGGTGCTTTTTCAATAATTACTTTCGGTTCATCATCTTCTACGAGTTCTTCCATATTTCCGTCAGGGAGTTTGATTGGCTCTCTATACACTTCCTGACATAGAAGCATTAGCATAATTTCAGGAGTTATGGGTGTATTTTTTTTGTATATAATTCTGTCAATTTTGTCGTATAGATTGTAATCCAAGCTTTCTTTATCTACAAATTCAAGAGGCACAACTTTTTGCATATAAGATTCCCCGTATTTTTCATTATGAGTCAAGTATACATTATTTTTTTGAACTAAACAATTCTGATGTAAGTTTTTCGATAAATGAAAGTAGCAAGATTTATTATAAAGTTAATTTTCTTATTAAATGCTGGACTTTGGAGTTTAGTTGGGCTATATAAAAGAGAATAGAGTATCAACAGAAAGAAGTAAAAAATTGAGTAAAGAAGAAAAGAAAAAAATAAAAGTAGCATTCCCTCATATGGGAGATATTTATGTTGCATGGGCAACTGCGTTGAATTCACTTGGTGTTGAGGCTTTTTTGCCTCCTCACACGAGCAAAAAAACATTATCTCTCGGAGTAAAATACAGCCCTGAGGCTATATGTCTTCCATACAAACTTGTTTTAGGCAATTTTATTGAAGCTGTAGAAGAGGGCGCTGATTATGTAGTCATGATTACTTCTCCGGGGATTTGCCGTCTTGGTGAATATGGAAAGCTTATGAAGACTGTTCTCGCTGAGATGCCCGGTGATGCAAAATATATAGAACTTGAGCTGTATGATGGCTTCAAGGCAATGTATCGCTTTTTGACAGAGATTTCAGGGGTTAAAAATCCTCTGAGAATTGTAAAAGCTCTGATTCTTACCATAAGAAAAGTATTCATTATGGACAGAATGCAGGAGAAATTATCTTATTTCAGAGCAAGAGAGATTAACCACGGGCATTGCGAGCGTATTTATGAAAGACATCTTAAAAAATTGCTCAACTGTCTGAGCATCCATGAACTTGGTAAAATCGAAAGAGAATTTTTGAAGGACTTGCAGAAAGTTGAGCTTGACCCGAACAGAGAGGTTTTGACCGTTGATATAACGGGTGAAATTTTTATGGTGCTTGATTCTTTTGCAAATCAGGATATTGAAAAAGAACTCGGCAGGATGGGTGTGCAAACAAGACGCAGCCTGACTGTCAGCAGCTGGATAAGAGATGCAATTACTCCTAAGCTCTTCAAACAGGGAGAAACCCATCTTGAACGTGCTGTGAAGTTTGCAAGACCTTATCTCAAAAGAGATATTGGCGGTGATGCGCTTGAATCTGTCAGCGATATGAGTTATGCACATTTCAAGGGTACTGACGGTTTGATTCATATCAGTCCGTTTACATGCATGCCTGAGATTATGTCGCAGAATATATTCCCTGCAGTGAAAGAGGATGTTGATATTCCTGTTTTGACATTGATTATGGACGAGCAAACAGGCAGAGCGGGTTTTATAACAAGATTGGAAGCTTTTGTTGACTTGATGAGAAGACGTAAACGCAAGCTCGCAAAAGATAAAGCTGACAAAGAAAAGGCAGAAACAGTAGCTGCTGCGGGTTAGAGAACTTTCGGCAGAAATATTATTCCGCCGATAACAAGTGAAATAATCGCACTAATCAAAACCATGCCTGCAGCGATGTCTTTTGACATTTTGGCGAGGATTGAGTATTCGTTGCCAAAATAGGCATCGACAATAAACTCTACGATGGTGTTAAGAAATTCCGCCGTTATCACGAGTGAGATAACAAGTAAGATTATGCAAAATTCAATCGGTGAGATATGCAGATAAAATCCGAGAAACAGAGCTGCCAGGCTTGCAAAAAAGTCTATACGGACGTTTCTCTGTGATTTTAGAGCAACAAATATGCCGTGGAAAGCATATTTGAAGCTGTGGAAAACTGTTTTTGCTTTATATTTTGACATTATCCAGAATTTTATCCTGTAAGGTTATCATAAAGTTATAGGTTTCTTCGTCTTGATGGTCGAACCCCAACAGATGTAATATACCATGACTTATGAGAAAATGCAGTTCTTCGTCGAATGTTTTTTTGTTTTCATCTGCCTGAATTTTGGTTTGGTCTGCTGAGATGATTATTTCTCCTAGATAAATTTCTTCGTCGACAACGGAGGAGTTTTCATCATCAGCGAACAAGGCGAATGTGATGACATCTGTCGGTCTGTCTTTGTGCCTGAATTCTTTGTTTATTTCATGTATTTTTTTGTTGTCACAAATCAGAATATCTCCGCTCAGGGTAATTTTGTCGAGGTCATAATCTTTCAAACATGATTGTTTGAGTATGCCTTCATTTTCAAGAAAGCAGAATATTTTGTCTGCAAGATTTGACAGCTTTTCTTCATCAATTTGATGATTTGTTTGTTCGTTTATAGCATCGAAATTTGTTTTAATCATTATTTTTTGCTTCTTTGTTCTGGCTTATTGTTATACTTTGAGCAGGTTTTGTTTTGGTGGGCTGTTGTGTTTGAGTTTTTGTATTCAGCTCTTCGATGACGTTGTCATGATATTTTATGCGATGATGCTGCATGCCTCTCAGGATACGCAGGAATGTGGCTGCTATAACCTTCAAATCTTTTTGAGTAAGCGGGCTTTCAGAGAGCTGACCATCCATTAGTCTGTCTTGGATTATTTTGTCGATGAGTTTTTCGACTTCTTCCTGCGTCGGGTTTGATAAGCTTCTTACTGCCGATTCAACAGCATCTGCAAGCATAAGGATAGCTGTTTCTTTCGTATTTGGTTTCGGACAAGTGTATCTGAACTGGCTTTCTGTGACATTTTCAGCACCTTCCTGTTGTTTTGCCTGATTATAAAAATATGATGCAATGCTGTCGCCATGGTGCTGGATTATGAAAGGCCATATTTCCTGAGGAAGACCGTATTCTTTTGCAAGTTCAAGACCGTCTTTGGGGTGAGCTGTGATAACCATCTTGCTCAGCTTTGGATTAAGTTTCTCATGAGGGTTTTCTATGCTGAAATATGATTGGTTTTCGACAAAGAACAGAGGTCTTTTGAGTTTTCCTATGTCATGGTAGAAAGACCCGACCATTGCCAGTATAGGGTTTGCTCCGACTGCTTCCGCTGCTGCTTCTACAAGGTTGCTTACCATAAGGCTGTGGTGATATGTCCCCGGAGCTTCAAACTGCAGTCTTTTGAGAAGTTCCTGATTGTGGTCAGCCAGCTCGGCGAGCCCGTAAGGAGTAATGATTTTAAACATACTCTCAAGAATTGGTATAATCCCGAGGACAATAATACCGCTTATTAAACAGCTGACAACACCCATTGTTACATCGAGGAGAAAGGCTTCCGTTGAGAAGTTGTTGTGCAATATATAAATTGCAGAGATTGCATAAACTTCAATAAAGCTTATTTCAAATCCCATTTTGATTAAGTCCATTCTTCTTGAGTAGTTGAGTTTGCCGACAGCAAAGATTGATATCAGTGATTCGATTATAAATGCGAAGGTTGCTTCTGGAGTATACTGAAAAGATACTGACATAAGTATTATTAAAAGAGTTGAAGTAAGCAATGATACTTTTTGATTTGTAAAAATGGCAATCAACATGGCAAACGCCGGAAACGGCAGCAGATAGACAGGCACGTTGAACGGCAGGCTTATTGCAAAACCAATCATTAAGGCGGCAAGAAGAAGTGTAAGCAGAGAATATCTCGGTGTTGCATATTTGCTGTCAAAATGCGTGAGATAAAACAGAAAACAAAACATGCACACACAAACTATTGCAAACAGTCCGGTGAGTCCGAGGAAATTGAGTTCGGTGACATTATATCCGGCTTTTTTCAGCGCATCTTTTTTGAGAGGAGATATTGCTTCTCCTTCATAAACTATTTTGCTTCCGGGTTCAAATGTGACAACAATTGGCTTAACAGAATTAGCCGCATTTTTTCTTGCTATCTCTGTTGCAAGCTCGTCTTCTATCAGGTTCGGGATTATTGTTTGTTTGATGAGGACTAAGACAGCCTGTGTTTGTTTTGCAGTAAGAGAAGGGTTTATTTTCCTGCTGATGATTCTGTCTATGTGGTCGAGTTCTGATTCTGATATGCTCATGGAGAGCATTTCTTTCAGTGTTTGTTCTCCCTCATGTGCAATCATATTGAAGTTGTAATCAGATGTATTGACAAGATATACAAGAGCTTGTTTTTCTCTGTCAGAGTCTGCTATATCAGTGAATTTGATTATTTCTTCATTTCTTTCTTTTTTTGATAAATCTTTTTCTCTGAAATTCTTTACTGATGAAATCAAATTTCTGTAGTTGTTCAGTATATAGTCATTTTGCAGCGGGGTAAGAATGGGGTCGACTTTTTTTGCAAGATCACGTTTTCTTTTTTCTGTTTTGTCGACGTCTACAACTTCGATTCTTTTTGTAGCCACTATATCTCTTTTGCTCAAGCCGTTTTCCATAATACTCTGAAATATATAATATTTGCTTGAGAGCAAAAGCGTAAGAAATAAAGCTGCAAGCAAAAATATAAGTCCGTTGATTATTTTTTCTTTAGGTAGTTTTTCAAAGAATTTTGAGAAGAAGTTCATCAATCTTTCTCCCGATAATTTTTTAACTATTATATTTTAACATAGAATATATTTTAAACCCTTTTGCATGAAATAAAACATTCATCTGAGGGTTTGAGAAATAATAAAAGTTGTAAATTAAAATAATTGATGTTAATATTTTTATATCCTCAAAGAGAGCGGTATTGTGCCACTCTCTTTAATTTATAAAAGGGTCGGGGAATGAACAAATCAGAGATAATAAAAAATATTACTCCGTTGATAGAAAATGCCTCAATGAAACTTAATCTTATTCCTATTGAGATTAGTTTCGAGAAAGAAAACGGCAGATGGTTTTTGAGAATTTTTATCTATAAAAATGATGGAACGGTATCTCTTGATGATTGCGAAAATCTTACTCGTGCTCTGAATACCCATCTCGATGAGCTTATAGATGTTAAGTATTATCTCGAAGTCAGCAGCCCCGGGCTTGATAGAAAGCTCAAGTCATCAAGAGAATATGTCATTTTCAAAGGCAAAAAAGCTAAATTAAAGCTAAAGAGGCTAATAGACGGGGTTTCTGAAAAAGTTTTCAATATAAGAATAGGTGAATACAACGGAACAGACACCCTTCATGTTGAAAGACTCAGCGACGGTCAGCAGTTTGACATAAAGGAAGAAGATATATTAAGCGTAAAATTAATTTTGGATATAAAAGGAGAGTCAGATAATGATTAAAATAGGTCCCGCTTTGTTTGAAGCTACAGAACAACTTGAAAAAGAAAAAGGTATTACGAAAGATGTTGTTTTGGATTCTTTGTGCGATGCTATGGTAACTGCTTACAAAAAGCATGTGCGCACAAAAGAAAGCTCGAATCTTGAAGCTGAAATCGATGAAGAAACTTGTGAAATAGGTATTTTCAGAACAAAACAAATTGTAGAAGTTGTTGAAGACCCGAATCTTCAAATTTCTCTTGAAGAAGCACAGGAACTTCTTGAAGACGCAGAAATAGGCGACGAAATCAAAATAGAAGTTACTCCTGATAACTTCGGTCGTATAGCAGCACAATCTGCAAAACAGGTAATCACTCAAAGAATCAGAGAAGCTGAGAGAAAAATTATTCTCGATGAATATCTCGATAAAAAAGGCACTCTTGTTACCGGTATTATTCAAAGAGTTGAATCAAGAAACGTAATTATAAACATCGGTAAAACAGAAGCTATCATGCCTGCTCGTGAACAAATCAGAGGCGAATACTACAAACCGAACAACAGAATAAGGGTTTATGTCGTTGATGTCCGTGAAACACAAAGACTTCCGCAGGTAATTGTTTCTCAAAAACATCCGAAGATTGTTCAAGAACTTTTTGAATTGGAAGTTCCTGAGATTGAAGACGGTCTTGTAGAAATCAAAAGTATCTCAAGAGATGCAGGTTTCAGAACAAAAATTGCAGTCTGGAGCAATGACCCTGAAGTGGATGCTGTCGGGGCATGCATCGGTCCTAGAGGAAGCAGAATTCAGACAATTGTCAACGAGTTGAAAAATGAAAAAATTGATATAGTCAGATATTCTCCGGATCCTGTTGAATATATTGTTAATGCCCTTTCTCCTGCGCAGATTGTTTCTGTTGACATTCTGAATGATGATGAGGAATCAAAAGAAGCACTGGTTGTTGTCCCTGATGACCAGCTTAGTCTTGCGATAGGGCGTGACGGACAGAATGTAAAACTTGCTCATAGATTGACAGGATGGAAGATTGATATCAAATCTTTATCTCAGATGGAAGATTATGACAACTATGAAGAAACACAGGATACCGAGGCTTCTCAAGAACAGCCAGAAAACGCTGAAGTTCAACCGGAAGAAACAATAGAAAATGAAGAATAAACAACAGGGGGATACAATCCCCCTTTTTAGTAAGACAATTGAAAGAAAATGCGTTGCTTGCTCCAAAATTCAGGATAGAAAAAATATGATTCGAATTTTGAAGGAAAATTCAACCGGCGCACTTGTGCTCAATCCTGATAACAAAACTTTCGGGAGATCCGTTTATATTTGCAAATCAAAAGAGTGCTTAATAAAAGTTATGAAGAAAAATAAACTGAGCAAAATATTAAAGGCAAATATCAGCGAAAATTTAATAAAAGAAATAGAAAGTGTACTTAATTAACGGATTGTGTTACAAATATAAGAGGAGAAGGGTAATTCTCAAAAACAGGAGAAAATAATTAATGGCTGATAAATTAAGAGTATATGATTTAGCAAGGAAATTAGGACTGACAAATAAAGAAGTTATGGACTTTCTTGAGAAAAGAATGAATATTACGGTAAAATCCCATACAAGTTCTATCTCTCAAGAGGATGCAAAAAAGTTTGAAGAAGAGTATAAAAAACATACTTCGCCTTCTTTAGCAAAAACTCAAACTGTCAGACCCCTGCAATCTCCGAATTTGCCTCCTGCCCATCCTGTTGAAAAAGCCAAAAGAGCCGTTAAACTCATAAAGAAACCCAAGCCCGAACCGGAAAAAGTTGAAGAAACTCCTGTCCAGAAAGAAGAATCGAAAGAAAAAACTCCTGTAACTGAAGTTGTTGAGAAAACTTCAGTTTCGCCAAAAGAGATTGCTTCTGAAACCAAGAAAAATGAAAATGTGCAAAAAGAAAATGTTAAAGAAACAAAAGATTTTTCTCAGTCCAGAAAACCATTTGACAAATCTTTCTCTCAAAGACCTGCTTTTAGCAAGGACAAGGATTCAAAGCAGGATGCTCAGGGACGTTTTAACAGGGATAAAACCCAGAAACCTCAGGATAAAAAACCGGCAGAAACATCATCTTCAGAAGAAAGAAAATCTCCGATAAAACGCCATATAATTTCTCCTGATACTTATGAAGGCAAGTCAAGAAATGCCCTTAATAAAAAGAAAAACAAAAGGGATTTCGAAAAAGACAAATTTGAAGAAAAGGAAAAACAGTTCAATACTCCTAATAAACACCATAAAAAGAATACCAGGGTAGAAAAAGAACCTGAAAAAGTTACGGAAATTGTTCTCAATCAGTCTTTGACAGTCGGTGAGCTTGCTGAAAAGCTGAATATTACTCCTGCAGAGATAGTCAAAGAACTTATGATGTCAGGGATACTAGCTACTGTCAACCAGGTGATAGACCTCAAAACAGCAAAAAGTATCTGCGAAAAATTTGAGGTTACTGTCCTGGAAGAAAGCCTCGAAGATTTGGAAAAAATGACAAATCCTCAGGGCAGCAAACCTACCGTAAATGTCAATCTCGAAACGGCAGTAAAAAGAGCTCCGGTTGTTACAATTATGGGGCACGTAGACCATGGAAAAACTACCCTGCTCGATTCTATCCGTGCTTCAAAACACAAAATCGTTAATACGGAAGTCGGTGGTATTACACAGTCAATAGGTGCTTATACCGTTAAGCTTGATGATAAGAAGATAGTATTTATTGACACTCCTGGGCACGAAGCTTTCACGGCTATGAGAGCAAGAGGAGCACAGTCTACTGACATTGCTGTTCTTGTTGTCGCAGCTGATGACGGGATTATGCCCCAGACAATAGAAGCAATTAACCACGCAAAAGCGGCTAATGTTCCGATTATTGTTGCTGTCAACAAAATGGATAAACCGGAAGCCAACCCTGATAGAATTTTACAGCAGCTTACGGAACACGGTCTTGTTCCTGAGGAATGGGGCGGTGACACTGTTTGTGTGAAAGTCAGTGCACTTCAGGGCACAGGACTTGATGAGCTTCTTGAATATATCTTGCTTCTGGCTGACATACAAGATTTGAAAGCAAATGAAGATGTTCCGGCAGAGGGTGTTGTTATTGAAGCCAATCTTGATAAAGGTAAAGGTCCTGTTGCCACTCTGCTTGTCCAAAACGGTACTCTAAAAATCGGTGACTGTATAGCCGTCGGTAATGTCGGCGGTAAAGTGCGTGCTCTGCTCTCTGACTCCGGTGAAAGAGTTAAAGAAGCAGGTCCCTCGACTCCTGTTGAGGTATTAGGCTTGACGGAAGTCCCTCAGGCCGGCGATAAATTTGAAGTCTACCCCTCTGAAAAGGAAATGAGGGCAGTAATTGACGAAAGAAAAGAAAAAGAAAGAACATCTCGTCTTGAGGCTATTTCTCCTATTCAGGTCAAAACGGATACTGTTAACTCTGATGAAGAAGAAACTAAAGAGCTTAATATAATTATCAAGGCAAATACCCATGGCTCTGCGGAAGCTGTCAGCGCATCAGTCCAACAGCTTTCATCAAAATCAGTGGTAACAAACATTGTACACATCGGTGTCGGTGATATCTCTGAAGCTGATGTAATGCTAGCTATAGCAAGCAAGGCAATTATTATAGGATTTAGCGTCAAAGAAGATAACAATGCTGTGAAAATAGCCGAACAAAACAAAATAGATATCAGACGTTATGATATTATTTATGAAATTCTTGAAGATATCGAAAAAACAATGCTAGGGCTTCTTACTCCTGAAACAAAAGAAGTGGAAACAGGTAAACTCGAAGTCAGACAGGTGTTTACTATCGGCAAGACAACAAAAATTGCCGGATGTTATGTCCTCGAAGGAAAAATACAGCGTAACAGCATTGCTTCTGTTGAAAGAGCAGGGAAAGAGATTTTCAAAGGTACTATTTCCCACCTGAAACGTTTCAAAGATGATGTGAAAGAAGTCGCAATGGGCTACGAATGCGGTGTGTCATTCAACAAATTCAATGACATAGAAGAAGGCGATATTATTCGTGCATTCACTACTCAGGAAATAGAAAGAGAAGCTTTAGTTTAAACATTTAAGGATATAAAAATGTATTCAAGAGTTGACAGAGTAAGAAAAACTTTGATGAAAGAGCTGAGTGATATACTCCTTAGAGAGGTTAAAGACCCGAGAATTACAGGTCTTGTATCTATCACTGATATAGAACTCCCATCTGATTTTTCTTCAGCAAAAGTTTATGTAAGCATCTACGCCGAAGATAAACAAACTATCCTCGAAGCTCTTGAAGAAAATGCTCCGAAGATGAGAAAAGAGGTCGGCAGGAGAATTCGTCTCAGAAATACTCCCGAGTTAATTTTTATTTTGGATAATTCTTTAGAGCGAGGGAGTAAAATTACCGAGTTGATTAATAAAATTTCCCGTGGAGAAATTTAGGTTGTTTGGAATTTTGAATATAAACAAACCTGAAGGATTGACTTCTTTTGATGTTGTCGCACGTCTGAGAAAAATTCTCAATATTAAACAAATCGGGCATGCGGGGACTCTTGACCCTATGGCAAAAGGTGTTTTGCCTGTTTGCGTGGGGCCAGCTGCAAGGTTGATAGAATATTTTGAAAGCGGAAAAACATACCGTGCGTCTATGATATTGGGAGTTACAACGGATACATACGACCTTGAAGGTAAAGAAATTTTAAGACAGGAAGCTAATTTTGACAGAAGCAAACTTTTATCAGTTTGCGAAAAATATATAGGTGAAATAATTCAAACTCCTCCGATGCATTCAGCTGTCCACTACAAGGGAAAACGTCTTTATGAATATGCAAGGCAGAACATAAAAATAGACGATATTCCTGAGCGTAAGGTGATGATTAACTCCCTTGAAATAAAATCTGTTGATGAAAATTTGCCGAATCCTGTTGTTGTATTTGATGTTGATTGCTCCGGCGGGACTTATATAAGGTCACTCATAAACGATATAGGGAATGACCTTGGTTGCGGTGCTGTTATGAGCGATTTGACACGTCTGCGCTCAGGAGCTTTTTATATCGAAGAAAGCTTATCTCTTGAAGAAGTTGAGGAACGCTGCGAAAACGGTTCTCTTGAGCTTATCAATCCCGTTGATAAAATAAATTTTGATGAGTATACACTCTCTGAAGAAGAAAAGAGAAAAGTTTCGCACGGTCAATATCTCAAAAGCGGTTTATTTGACGATGGGATATATCTGAAACTTGTTTATAATAACTCTTTGACAGCAATAGCAAAAGTATATGGAGAAAAAATTGTTCCGCAAAAAGTTTTTTCTGATGAAAACTGAACTTGTAAAAAAATGGAAATAGTTTTAAAATCAGTTTAAGTACATATAAAGAGGTGTTTATGAAAAAGAATATTTTAATTTCCGTAATAGTTTTGGTGCTGATAGTTGTAGCAGCATTCCTTGTAAAAAACAGTATGAAGGTAGAAAACAAACTTGCACCTGGTGAAATCGGAGTTTATGCATATTTTGTGAAAAATAAAAACGGTAAAGAACCTACAGTTGCTCCTGTATTCAGAAAAGTAAAAGTTGAAGAAAAACTCCGCACAACTTATTCATTATTGTTCCTGCTTGAAGGTGTGAACGCTCAGGAAGCAAAAGAAGGTTATTATTCAGAAATCCCTGAAACTACAAATCTTTTGTCCATAAACGAAAATGATAAAGGTTATACTTTGAATTTCTCAAAAGACCTTGTTGAAGGCGGCGGTTCTTCAAGCATGCAGATAAGACTCGACCAGATTGTCAAAACAATTGAGGCGAATGCTGATAAACCTGTTTATATCAATGTGGAAGGCAAAAAGATTACAACTTTCGGCGGAGAAGGGCTTGAATTGAATCAGCCGATTGTTCCGAAGAACAACAACTCAAAAGAAAATAAAAAATCGATTAACTTCGGAAAACCGTCAAATCTTTTGGCTCCCGCTGCAAAATAGGGAAATTTCTAAAGGTTGTTTAAAAAGAGATTCTTTTAAAGAATCTCTTTTTTTATGTAAAAAATAGTTAAATTAGAAAGTAAAACAGCTTCCTTCGAAGTACAATTTTATTGTGAGAGAAAAGGGAATCTGACAATAATCATGACACAATATGTTCCTCTTCATGTGCACACTGAATACAGCCTTCTTGACGGAGCTACAAAGATTGGCGATTTGTTGAAAGTGGCAAAGGAAAAAGACATGCCTGCCGTGGCAATTACAGACCACGGTGTTATGTACGGTGCTATTGAACTCTACAAAAAAGCAAAAGAGGCAGGCATCAAACCGATTGTCGGATGTGAGTTTTATGTCCACAACAATGATTTATCTCATAAAGATTCCAGTGACAACCCTCTATACCACCTTGTCCTTCTTGCAAAGAACGTACAGGGCTACAAAAATTTGATGAAACTTGTCAGCATAGCTCAGGTTGAAGGGTATTATTACAAACCCCGTATCAATTTTGAAGTTCTGCAAAAGCATTCGGAGGGTCTGGTGTGTTTATCTGCCTGTTTGGGCGGCGAGCTGCAGCAGCTGATTTTGCGGGATAAAAAAGATGAAGCAATAGAAACAGCAAAAAAATATAAAGATTTATTCGGTAAAGATTATTATATCGAACTTCAGGATCATGGGATTGACCGCCAGAAAATCGTAAATCCTGTTTTGATAGAAATAGCAAAGAAACTCAACATCGAGATGGTTATCACAAATGACAGCCATTACACCAAGAAAGATGACGCTGATTTTCATGATGTTTTGATTTGTTTGCAGACAAACAGATTGAAAAACGATGAACACAGAATGCGCTTTACTCCTTTTGGAGAATATTATGTCAAAACGCCTGAAGAGTTGAGAGAGAAATTTACCTGGCTTGATGAAGAAACATTTAACAGAGCTATCGAAAATACCGTCAAGATTGCCGATGAATGTCATCTGACAATTGAACTCGGGAAATCCGTTCTCCCGAACTTTGAAGTCCCTGCTAATCATACTAATGCGTCATATCTCGATTATTTGGTTATGGAAGGGCTCAAAAAACGCTACGGCGAAATTACCCCTGAGCTGAAAGAACGAACACAGTACGAGCTCGGTGTAATAGAAAAAATGGGGTATTCGGCTTATTTCCTGATAGTGTGGGATTTTATCAATTATGCAAAGAAGAATCATATCCCAGTAGGTCCTGGCAGAGGGTCAGCTGCAGGAAGCGTTGTAGCTTACGCCCTCGGGATTACCGATTTGGATCCGATTGAGCATAAACTGTTGTTTGAAAGATTTTTGAACCCTGAGAGAATATCGATGCCTGATGTTGATATTGACTTTTGTCCTATAAGACGTCAGGAGGTTATTGACTATGTTACCCACAAATACGGTGAAGACAAGGTATGCCAGATTATTACATTCAGCACGCTGGCTGCAAGGAATGCAGTGAAGGGGGTTGCACGTGTTCTTGACTTACCTTTTGCCGAATCAAACAAAATATCAAAACTTATTCCTTTCGGGTGTTCCGTCAAAGATTCTTTTGAACAATCGCCCGAGTTCAAGACTTTGTATGAAAGCGATGCAACCGTAAAGCAGGTAGTTGACTATGCCGAACAGGTTGAGGGCTTGAAATGCGGGACGGGTGTGCATGCAGCAGGCGTAATTATCTCCCGTGATCCGTTATCCGAAGTTATCCCCGTTCAGAACTCAAAAGAAGGCGGTCTGACGACAGCGTTTCCAATGAGTGATGTTGAATCACTCGGGTTGTTGAAGATGGACTTTTTGGGTTTGAGGAACCTCACTGTTATCAACAAAACCGTAGAGTTGATAAAACAAAGAAAAGGAGTTGAACTTGAGATAAACAAAATTCCTCTTGATGATTCAAAAACTTATGAACTTTTATGCAAAGGGGACACTGACGGTGTTTTCCAGCTTGAGTCATCCGGTATGAAAAATCTTGTTAAACGATTGAAACCGTCTACATTTGATGATATCGGTTCTCTTGTCGCTCTATTCCGCCCCGGGCCGTTGAACTCGGGCATGGTGGATGAGTTTGTCGACAGAAAACACGGTCGTCGTCAGGTTGTTTATCCTCACCCGATGCTTGAAGCAATTTTAAAAGATACTTACGGCACTATAGTTTACCAAGAGCAGATTATGCAGATATTCCAGACGCTTGCAGGTTATTCTCTCGGTCAAGCTGACATGGTGCGCCGTATGATGGGTAAGAAAAAGATTGCCGAGATGGCAAAACAAAAAGAGAAGTTCATTGAAGGCGCAGCAAAAAATAACATGAGCGCAAAAGATGCTACAGAGCTTTTTGAGCAGATTGAAAAATTTGCCGAATACTGCTTCAACCGTGCCCATTCAGCATGTTATGCATTTGTTGCGTACCAAACTGCTTATTTAAAAGCGCACTATCCGGTTGAATATTTCTCTGCGCTTTTATCAAGTGTTAACGGTGATCAGGAGCGCACGCAGATTTATATTGCGGAGGCAAATAAACTCGGGATAAAAGTTCTGCCGCCTGATGTAAACAGCTCGTTTGCAGATTTTACGCCTGATGGAGATAATATCCGCTTCGGTCTTGCGTCAATCAAGAATGTCGGTTTGAATATTGTTGAAGAAATTATCAGAGCAAGAGAAGAAGCTCCTTATTCATCATTTTATGACTTTTGCACAAAACTTGTGAAAGCTAACTTGAACAAAAGAGTTCTTGAGAGTTTGATTAAAGCAGGAGCATTTGCGCAGATTGAAAAATCAAGAAAACAGCTTGTTGAGAATATTGACTCTGCAATCAGTGCAGCACAGAGAGAGCAGGAGAGAAAAGAAAGCGGACAGATAAACTTGTTTGCCGCACTGTCGCAGGATGATGGAGGGGCTGATTTTGTTCTTACCGGTTCTGATGAAGAGTTTGGAGATAGGGATATTCAGGCTTTTGAAAAAGAACTTTTGGGTTTTTATGTTACCTCCCACCCTCTTTCAAAACTTGTGGAATACATGCCTTATTTGACTACTCATGCGACATCGGATTTGCATGAGCTGAATGAAAAGACTTATGTTACCGTCTGCGGATTGATTACTTCTTTGAGGCTGATTTTGACAAAGACGAACAAACAGCTGAAGGTCGGAGTACTTGAAGATTTGAACGGGAAAGTTGAGTTTGTTGCTTATCAGGAGGTATTGAACAAATACAATTCTCTTCTTGAGCTTGACCAAACGGTTGTTTTAGCCGGCAAAATTCAATACCGCGGCGATGATGAAGAAAAAATAGTGAGCATTGTCGTAGACGAAGTTCGTGCTGCAAAAAATTGTAATATAGTAAATCTTTTCTTTAAATCACGCCAGTCATTTGAGAATATAATGCTGCTTAAAGACCTTTTGGTCGAACATAAAGGGAATGACCCGCTTGTATTCAATGTGAAAAACGGTGATGAAGACCTGAAAATTCTTGCTAATTCAAATTTCTGGGTTAGCGCATCGAACGATATGAAAAATGTGATAAAGGCAAAATTCAAAGATTCTCTTGATATTGAGTTTCAGTCTTTGGACTTATAAAAAGAAATAAGGCATGGGACTGCCCACACCTTGTCGCGTCGTTTGTAAGGATAGTTCAATTATTAGTCTATTGTTCTTATCTCAGGTTTGTTGTTGTAAGAATCTACAAAATGCAGATATCTTTCCATACGCAGCTTCAGCCAGCCGACCATTGTATCGGAGCCGTAGACTTCAATGATTCTTGTCCTCTCAAGATATTTTGAGGATTTGCTCAGGTTGTCTTCGAGATAAGTTTTGCACTTACAGTTAAGTTCATCAATCAGCTCGTATAAGGTTTGTAACCAGGCTGCCTGCACCGTTGACTCGTTAACTTTGAACTGTAAAATCATTTTCTTAGCCTTTCAAATTAACTCATGGGATAGCTATACTTTTGATATACATATTATATCACATGCATTTTGACATGTGAAGTATTTTGGCGAATTTGCCAGCAAATTCAACAACAACTTTTTTATTATCTACTACAATTGTAATAGATAAAAGGGTTTTGACACATCCTCTATATTAAGGATTGTAAAGAATATATTTTATATAGCAATTTTATATAAAAAATTGTTTTTATATAAATATAATATAACCTTCCCTTCCTTGAAAAGTTTTTACTCCCTATTTTAGGGAGTTTTTTTTATTTAGTACATTTTGACTAACTCTCTGACATGGGAGAGAATGTCCTGTGCGACTATGCGGGCTTTTTTTGAGCCTTCTCTGATTACATCATCAACATATCCGGGGTTTTTCTCGAGTTCATGCCGTTTTTCTCTCATCGGACGCAGGTAGTCGTTGACAATCTCTGCCAATTTTATCTTGCAGTCAGCGCATCCTCTTGTTGCTGCCTGACATTCTTCGCAGGTTTTTGTTATCTGGTCATATTCGGCAAAAATTTCGTAATAAGGGAATACGACTTCGCAGTTATCAGGATTCCCGGGGTCTGTTTTGCGGATACGGTTTCTGTCTGTGATAGCCTGTTTGATTTTTTTGGTTGTATCTTCTTCCGTATCAGAGAGTTTTATGTCATTATGGAAGCTTTTGCCCATTTTTTGCCCGTCTATACCTTTGAGAAGCGGAACTTCCGTTAATTTGGGCTTTGGCTCTTTGAAGAAATCGGTTTTGTATATTCTGTTGAATCTGTTCGCTATATCTCTTGTAATTTCGATGTGCGCAATCTGGTCGCTACCAACCGGGATGTAATCGGCGTTAAACATCATAATATCGGCACTCATCAAAACAGGATATCCGAGCAGCCCGTAGCTTACTGATGGGGCTTCGTTTTCGTTGCTTCTGAGTATTTTGGCCATATCTTTGAGTGTCGGGTCACGTTCTACCCAGTTTTGAGGAGTAATCATGCTCAGATAGATATGCAGTTCAGCTGTTTCAGGAACCAGTGATTGGAGATAGATTGTCGATTTTTCCGGGTCTAATCCGCAAGCCAGCCAGTCCATTGTGATGTCACGGATGTTTTGTTTCAAAGAATCGGTATCATCAAATTTTGTTGTAAGCGCATGCCAGTCAGCAATAAAGAAGAAGCATTCATAGTCATCTTGCAGCTTCACCCAGTTTTGCAGAACACCGATGTAGTGTCCAAGATGGAGTTTGCCTGTTGAGCGCATGCCCGATACAATTCTTTGTTTTGTCATGAAAAAATCCTCTCGAAATTCTCTTTCAAGAAGATTTTATCAGAAAAATATTTTTGATGCGTTTTTAGTTATCTTGGAATAAATTTTCAAAAGACCATATCAGTTTTGTGTCATAAAAACGAGATTCCCCGTCAGCACCAAGAACTTCTATGTGAGTTTCATTTTTCTTTGGACCCTGATTGTATTTGGTTGTTGTCATCTCACCATCTTGAGTAAGGAATGTTTCACCCGTTAGTTTTCCTTGGTCATTGTATTTTCTGACATGAGTTCCTTCATTGTTTTTTGATACCAGAACAAACATTTTTCCGTTTTCGTCATAATAATGGGTGAGCCTGTTGCCGTTTGGTTCTTTTTCATCCCAGGATATAATTTTTCCGTTTTCATCAAAATACCATTGAGCTGTTTTACCGCTTGGATATTGTTTTGTTGCATATGTCATATTACCGCTTTCGTCATAGTGCTTTGCAATAATAGTGCCATCGTCGAGTTTGTTGACTGAAGATATAAGTTTGCCTTTTCTGTTATATGAGTTAATAGGATATTCTTCTTTGATTGAGGAATGTTCAGGTTTTGTGATGTTTATGCCTAATGCTTGAAGATGTTCCGCTTTGACCCGGGCTTGTTTTTGCTGGTATCTGCTGTAAGGGTGGCTGGCATTTTTGTCTGCCTGACGTTTTGCTCTTTGAGATTCTTTTCTTTTTGAAGAAAATACTATGGATGAATTCAGTGGGGTTATGTTCATGAGGGTTCTCCTTATAGTATTCATTTTATCAGCTCAAGTTTTGATGTCTTCAGTTTTTTAGACATAGTTGATAAAAGTTAATAAAAAATGATGAGAAAAATTTTCCGTATGTTATAAAAAAATTGTAATTTGACCATATTTGGAGTAAATTTCTATTATACTAGGAAAGATGTAATGGAAATATGAAATGGAGGTTTATAAAAACATGCCAAAGAAAACGATAACAGTCGATGGCAACTACGCTGCAGCGCATATTGCTTATGCTCTGAGCGAAGTTTCAGCAATCTATCCTATTACTCCTTCATCTACCATGGGTGAATGGGTTGATGAATGGGCTTCTCAACACAAAAAGAATATTTGGGGCAAAGAAGTCAGCGTTGTAGAAATGCAATCAGAAGCAGGTGCAGCAGGTGCTGTCCATGGTTCTTTAGCAGCAGGTTCTTTGACTTCAACTTATACCGCTTCACAAGGTTTGTTGTTGATGATTCCTGTTATGCACAAAGCAGCAGGTGAAATGCTTCCTCATGTAATTCACGTTTCTGCCCGTGCACTTGCCGCTCAATCATTGGCTATCTTCGGCGACCACTCTGATGTTATGGGCTGCCGTAATACAGGTTATGCAATGTTAGCAGCAAACTCTGTTCAAGAAGAAATGGACCTCGCTCTGGTTGCACATTTGGCAACTTACAAAGCAAAAGTTCCGTTCCTGCAGTTCTTTGATGGTTTCAGAACTTCACATGAAGTACACAAAATCGAAGAAATTTCTTATGAAGACATTGCTAAGTTAGTTGAACCGAAATATATCGAAGAATTCAGACAAAGAGCAATGAGACCTGAAGCTCCTGTTTGTAAGGTTGGTGCTCAGAACACCGATGTTTACTTCCAGGGTCGTGAAACGGTTAATAAATATTATGACGCTGTTCCTGATATCGTTCAGGAATATATGGATAAAGTTGCAGCCGTAACAGGCAGACAATATCATCCGTTTGATTATGTCGGTGCTCCTGATGCTACTGATGTAATTGTTGCTATGGGTTCAGGCTGCGAAGCTATCGAAGAAACAATCGAATATTTGAACTCAAAACGCGGTACAAAATACGGTTTGGTAAAAGTAAGATTGTACAGACCGTTTGATGTAAAACGCTTCAACGAAGCATTGCCGAAGTCAGTTAAACGTATAGCTGTCCTTGACAGAACAAAAGAACCCGGTGCTATCGGCGAACCGCTTTATCTTGATGTTGTAGCAGCTTTGGAAAACAAAGACATCAGAGTAATCGGCGGACGTTACGGTTTGTCTTCAAAAGAATTCACGCCTTCTATGGTTCTTGCCGTATACAAACATTCAGAAAACAACGGTTTCCACGGATTTACCGTTGGTATTGAAGATGATGTTACAAACAAATCATTGAAGATAGAAGAACATATCGTCACAGAACCTGAAGGAACTACAAACTGCATGTTCTGGGGTTTGGGTTCTGATGGTACCGTTGGTGCTAACAAAAACTCAATTAAGATTATCGGTCAATATACAAATAAGGATGCTCAGGCATACTTTGCTTATGACTCCAAAAAATCTTTCGGTGTAACAGTTTCTCACCTGAGATTTGGAGATAAACCGATTAAATCTACATACTTAATCACTGCTCCTGACTTTGTATCTTGTTCAACACATTCTTATATCGGCAGATATGATATGTTGAAAGGTATTAAAGAAGGCGGTGTCTTCCTGCTGAACAGCCCCTGGTCTAAAGAGGAAGCTTTCTCTCACTTAACAAGAGATATGCAGGAAACTATAATCAACAAAAAAATCAAATTCTACAACATCGATGCGGAATCTCTTATCGAAAAACAACCAGGTTTGCGCGGTAAGGGAGCAAATACGGTTATGATGGTTGCATACTTCAAAGTTTCAGGTATCATTCCGTTTGAACAAGCTCTCGAAGGTATGAGAGAGATGACAAAGAAAACCTTTAAGAAAAAAGGCGATGATGTTGTCAATATGAACTTGGCATTGATTGACGCTGCTGTTGATGCTTGTGAAGAAGTTGTTGTTCCTTCTTCTTTGGCAGGCGTAAGTGCAGCTGACCCTGTTAAATTCCTGTCTGATGATGCAAGTGAGTTTGCTAAGAAAATCATCGAACCTTCAATGAGACAAAAAGGCGATGACATTCCTGTATCAGCTATGTCATGCGATGGTGTAATTCCTACCGGTACTGCTTGTTTGGAAAAACGTGCAATTGCTCCTAGAGTTCCTCACTGGAATTCTGAAGCTTGTATCCAGTGCGGTATCTGCGCTTCTGCATGTCCTCATGCTGCAATCAGAACAAAACTTGTTGAAGCAAAAGACCTCAAAGATGCTCCTGCATCATTTAACACAATACCTGCAAAACCTGCATTGGCTGATGAAAAATTCAAAGTTCAGGTTTATTGCAAAGATTGTACCGGATGCGGTGTTTGTATTGACCAATGTCCTGCAAACAAAAATCCTGAAAAACAGGCTCTTACTTGGTCAACTATCGAAAAAGAAGAAGCAGCAGGCGAATGTGTCAATGAAAAATTCTTTGACGAGCTGCCTGATAATGTAATGGGTAAAAACACAACCAAGACAATTAAAGGCGCTATGTTGAGAAAACCGTTGTTCGAATTCTCAGGTGCTTGTGCAGGATGCGGAGAAACACCTTATGTTAAGTTAGTTTCTCAATTGTTTGGTGAGAATGCTATCGTTGCTAACGCAACAGGTTGTTCTTCAATCTACTCAGGTACATTCCCGACAATACCTTATACAAAAAATAAAGACGGCAGAGGTCCTGCTTGGGCAAACTCGCTGTTTGAAGATAATGCTGAATTCGGTTTCGGTATGAGAATGGCTGTTGACCAGAACAGATCAACATTGAAGACTTATGTTGAAAAAGTTCTTGAAAACGAAAAAACACCTGCAGACTTGAAGGAAGCTCTTGAAGGTGCTATGTCCCACTGGGATAATTCAAAAACTGATGAAGCTATTGCTGCTCAGACAAAAGTCAAAGAAGTTCTTGCAAAATATGCTGATTGCGGATGTCCTGATCTTGCAAAAGTAAGAGAGCTTCAAGACTACTTCACTGATAAATCAGTATGGATTATCGGTGGTGACGGCTGGGCAAACGATATCGGATACGGCGGTATTGACCATGTTCTCGCACAAAACAGAAATGTGAACATTCTTGTTCTTGATACCGAAGTTTATTCTAACACCGGTGGTCAGGCTTCGAAATCAACACCTACAGGTGCTGTTGCGAAGTTTGCTACAGGCGGTAAAAGAACTTACAAGAAAAACATGGGCTTGATGAGCATGTCTTACGGTTATGTTTATGTTGCATCAGTTGCGCTTGGTGCTGATAGAGCTCAAACTCTGAAGGCATTCCAGGAAGCTGAAGCTTACGACGGACCGTCTATCATCTTTGCTTATGCTCCTTGTATTGCTCATGGTATCGATATGAGCAAAACTCAAACAGAACAAAAACGTGCCGTTGAAGCAGGATATTATCCGCTTTACAGATATAACCCTGCTAATGAACAACCGTTCACATGGGATGCTAAAGATCCTAAAGGCAGCTACCAGGACTTCATCAGAAGCGAAGGCCGTTACAAACAGCTGCTTAAGACAAATCCAGATGCTGCAGAAGCTCTTTATACTCAAGCAGAAGAAGATGCAGCTAAGAGAATGGCTGTTTACAAAGCAGTCGGCGAGTTGATGAAATAAGCCGTTTGTTCTTGCAAAATACAAGGCGGGATGTAAATTTTACATCCCTCTTTTTTAAAGTATTTTAAGCATAATGACAAAAAACCGTCCGAATATTTCGGACGGTTTTTTGTTCTATTTTTTTCAATTATTTGCCGATAGCTGCATTCAAGTCATCAATAAATTTGTTTATATCAACGCCGTGAACTTTTGCGCCTGCTTCTATATTTTCGAAACGGGCAGCAGCACAGCCGATGCATCCAAGACCGTATTTTTGGAATACGCCGAGTGTTTCGGGATATTGCTGAACTGTTTCGATGATGCCCATATCTTTTGTTATCGGTTTGTCTGACATTTTTAATTCCCTCTTTTGTATAACATTATTCAATTATAATGTGTTTGCAATCAAATTGAAAGAGAAAATTTATATTTTGAGATATTTTTTAGCACCATCAAACATTGAGTCTATGAGGTCTGCATTAACAAAGAGGTCTATTCCGCTTGCCATGAGATACTGGCGCATTCTTGCTTCCCAGTAAGGATATATTTCCTGCGGTTTGACTTTGAGTACGTCACAAATTGATTTGAGATATTCAAAGTCAAGAGGCATAGGAAGCGCACCTCTCCATATATCGACTATTTCAGAGCGTTTTTGGCGGGGAAAATTTTTGAGAAATTGAACATTTGTCATATTTAGCTTTTTTTGTTTGTTTTGCAGGAATTTTACCCCGCTGTCGATAATCCTCGGTTCTCCTGAGGACTTATATTCGACAAATTCTTCCGGCGGTACGCCCATAACGGTTGCAATTCTCTCGAGGGTGGTCGCACGTGTAGAAAATGGGATTGTGTTGTCAATCAAACTGTAGACATAAGAAAGAGTGACTCCTATCATCTGGGCGAAGTCTTTTTTATGTACATCATTTTTTGAGAGAAAATCCGTCAGTTTTTGGCTGCTTTCATTTTTTTGTGTTTGTTTTGTTTTCATTTTTCCTCCCAATTTATTTCTTTTTTTATGTATTTGAAATATCATAAAAATATATGGTGATTATATATAAATAGAACACTGACTTTTATTTGTAATTATCATATTGAATATATATGCAGATTAATTTTCTTTTCCCCAACCTGTGAGGAGCAAAAAATATGAAACTTATTGCAGGACTCGGAAATCCCGGAGATAAATACGAATTTACAAGACATAATGCAGGGTTCATTGTTGTTTCGAAGCTTGCTGAAAAGTTTGGAATAACAGGCAGGTTTGACAAAAAATTCAATGCAATTACCGGCAGAGGGAAGATTTGTGATGAGGAGGTTCTTATAGTCCAGCCGATGACTTTTATGAACTTATCGGGTGATGCGATTATTCCTCTTTTGAATTATTACAAAATGACCCATCATGACCTTCTTGTTGTTTTTGATGATATCAGTCTTGATTTGGGAGTTTTGAGGTTTCGTGCTAAAGGTTCTGACGGCGGTCATAACGGGATAAAATCAATTATCCGCAACCTCGGAGGAAAAAACGATTTTGCAAGGTTAAAAGTCGGCATAGGTCCTCAGCCGCCTTTTATGCCATCAGAGAGTTATGTTTTGCAGAAGTTTGATAAGAGCGAAGAAAGCTTGTTATCAGAGGTTGCAAGCTGTGCGCTTGAGGCGATAGAACTCTATATTTCCAGGGGGATAGAGTTTGCAGGGAGCAGATTCAACGGGCATATCAAGTCTTGATAGGGCAATAAGAAGATGTCCAAATCAGTGAAGTTTTTTATTATATTTTTTACCGGCATTACTGTTTGTCTTATAGGCGGATTGTTTTTTGTTGATAAAACATTTTATCAGCAAGAAATAACAATCCCCTACATTGAAGAGCCTGTTCAGGTCAATATTTCTGCAAATGAGAAGCTATCATTGTTTTTTGTTAAGAAATATCACGACTATGACATAATAATTACTCCTCAGGCTCGTTATAAAGTTCATGCGGCTGTTTTGAGCAAACATCGTTATTTCTGGGGAATAGACGGTTATTTGGCTCCGTATGACCTTGCTCTTGGGTGGGGGAAATATGCAAAGAAAGAAAATTATTCAAAGGTGATATTTCTTCAGTTCGGGCGCTGGTATTATTATTTTTATCCTTCGGCAGAGTTTTCTGATGTCGGGTTATACTCGGCGAATACTCATGTTGTCCCCAGCAATGAGAAGGTTCTTGAAGGAATAAAAAAACTGAAAAAACACAATGAAGTTTATATGGAGGGTTATCTTGTCTATATAGAAGCAGCAACCCCGAAGGGGAAAACGTTTACGTGGAATTCGAGCTTATCACGTGAAGACAGCGGTGATGGTGCCTGCGAGATTTTTTATGTTACGAAACTTGTGTCAAAACACGGAATATTTGAATAACTAAAAAGATGTGTTGAGTTTGCCAAGGCGTACATCTTTGTAGAAATAATTCAATATTTGATAAGCATTGTATCCTTCTTTTGACATATTGTTGGCACCATATTGAGATAAGCCTATGCCATGACCTTTTCTCGGGATGTTTGAGTCAAAAGACGGAACAGAGGCGAGAAAAGGCATATCTTTTGTCCAGCTTTTGCCTGAGTTGTTGGTATGTCCTCCTGCGCTTGCGTGGTAGTAGGCAGGGATGACTTTATTCTGATACATGAGCACCTGTCCGAGGGTTGACCTTACCGCAAGATTTGTTGACTTTGTTTCCGCTGATGCTCCACCGTAGGCCTGGTCTTCCGGTGTGTCTTTGAGGTCGTAGCCTCTTGAACCTCTTTTTCCCATATTTGCAACTGCGTAGCTTCTTGCTGCGATTGCCTGTGCTTTGAGAGCTTCGATATTCCATTTTGAAGGCATCTCTGAGGGGACAACACCGAGGAGGTAATATTCAAGCGGAACATCATTTATGACGGTAATTCCCCGCCCTCTGATTTGAGCAATCATGTTTCCTCTGTACCACTTGCCTTTTGTGAAGATGAAGGCATTTTTATCGGTTGTGAATATCAGATTATTTGTTTTTGTTGTATAAAATTTTTTGTCATCGGGGAGTTTGATTGCTATGCTGTTGAAGTGTTTTTTAATGACATATTTTTTCATTGGTTTGAGTTCAATGATTGTTTTTCTTTTGTTTGCGTCAATGAGCCGTCCTCGCTGTGAAACAGCAATCACTATATCATTCTTGCCTTCCATAAGACCTATTCTTATTGCATAAGCCTGATTTATGGTACAAAGCAGAATACAAAAAAATATTAGTATATTTCTGATTGCTTTTTTCATGATTCCCGGTAATACTCTTAGTTAGTTTGATGAGGTATCTCTGTCGGATTTTGTTCTATTTTGTAGAGATAGTTGATTAGTTCTACTGCTATTTCTTTTTGTTCATTTTCTGAGGCATTTTGCAGATATTGAAATGCCTTTGAAACAGTCTGGTGGTAGTCATACCACCTTCTTGTAAATGTTTGGAATATCCTTGAAAGTTTTGAGGATATTTTTATGTTTCTTTTTTCCGCATTTTTGATAATAAAATCGGCAGCATTTATTTGTACTTCTTTTTGCGAATTTCTTAACAAACTTATAGCTAAGCTCAATGTCGGGTCAATATCATACCATCTTGCCGAATACATATAACATATCCTCTTTCTTTCCCTTCTTATAAAATAACTCATTTTGCTTGATGAATCAATACAATAAATGTTTTATGAATAGTCACTTTGACGGATGAAAAAAAACTCTTTTGAGTTGAACATGGAATATGTGAAGGAGAGTGGTATGACTAAGGTAAAAATTTATACAACGAACTATTGTCCTTATTCAAAAAAGGCAAAAGCGCTTCTTGATAAACTCGGAGTAAATTATCAAGAAATAGATATCACCGATAATGAGCCTGAAATGCGTATTAAGTTGGGAGAGCTTACGGGAGGGGTTCAAAGTGTTCCTCAGATTTTCATAGATGGGAAGCTTCTCGGAGGATGCGACAGTTTATATGAGGCTTATGACTCAGGCGAATTAGAGAAATTACTCAAGTTATAATTCTTACAAAAGGAAAAGCCGGCTTACGGGCCGGCTAATACTTTTTTAGCTAAGAAGGAGTCAATAGGAGAAAAATAAACGAAAATACAATTACATGAAATAATATTCCTTTAAAAGATATATTTTAAACAATTTAGTATATAAATATTACATACTTTTAACATATAATAATATATATGCTTATCATTGTAGTTTTGGAGTTTTTGTTATATGTTAGTGTACATATAAATAAGGAAACAAAACGATGATGATAGAAATGTATGTAATGGGTGTGGCGCTTGATACAAGAACGGGTTCTCCGATTGTTGTGCTGAAAGACTTTGATGATAGAAGGGCTCTTCCGATATGGATAGGGTCAGCTGAAGCAAGTGCAATAATCAGAAAAATAGAGAATATTAAAGTAATACGACCCATGACTCACGATCTTATTTGCACGCTTATTGAGCAAATGGGATATTATGTTGAAAAGATTGAAATCCATGATGTAAGTGAAGAAACTTATTTTGCAAATATTGTTTTGAGAAATGATGACGGGGATGAGAAGGTTATAGACTCCCGTCCGTCTGATGCTATTGCGATAGCTTTGAGAACAGAGGCTCCGATTTTTGTTTCACCTTCCGTTGTCGCAAGCGGCACTGTTTCTGCTAATGAAGAAAAAGACGAGCAGGAAACGGAAGAATTCAAGAAATTTATTCAGGATTTGAAACCATCCGATTTCCAAAAGCTGCTTGATGACCATGGAGAGTCAAAACAATAAATTTTGTTAAGGAAGTATCAACTTTTTATTTTCATGGGAGTTATAATAAAAAGTTGTGCTTTAAACATTCAGAGGTTTTTTATGAATATTCAGCCTGTAGGGTATAATTCTTATTCAAGGTCTTTCGGTTCATTTGCAGAGAAAAACGGCAATTTGAAAAAAGATGAAGAGAATAAATCTGCTGAGCCAAAGAAAGTCTTGAAAACTGCAGCTAAAGGAGCTATCCTTGGCGCTGCCGTGGCGGCTGTCGGTTTAGGGCTGAATTTTCTTTATAAAATAAAAACAGGAAAGCTGATATTGGTCAGGACAGTTAACAATGCTGGAAGAGTTGTCGGTTTGTCTTTTGCAAAACTTGTGAAATAGTGAGTTTTTATTAAAAAAAATTAATAAAAGGCATGGTTCTTATTTTATTTTTGTAATTTTTTGGTTTTAATAAAATTATTAACAACTATTAACAAATCCCCTTGATTTTAGCAATTTATTTTTTCAGCTGTCTTTTAGAATACAGTTAATTTAAAGTTATGTTCAAATAACAGGAGTTGTTGTACTATGAATTATTTGTCTAAAGAAGAAATAAGACAATGGCGAAGCTCTCTTGAGAAAATTACTCTTGAAGAATTTGCAAGAAGACTCGGGAAACAGGTGGAAGAAAAGAAACAAACTCATGACATAGTTGATATGATAGTGAACAATGAAGCTATCTCAGCTACCCCAGAACTGCCTGCCAAAAAACCTCAGAAGGCTATTACATTCAAGTTTACTTTCAAGAAAAAATTGACGGAACGAGAACAAAAGATTTTGGATTATCTGACAAAACACGTTAACGAGCCTGTGAAGGCTACTGATTTGGCATCTTTAATCGGCTTGCCGAGAGATTATGTCTACAAATATATCAGAAATTTGAGAGCGAAAATTGCTGAAGAAGTTCTCTTTAACTCGAATGAAGGCGGATTTTTGCTTAAGTCATAATTAATTCCTTTCTTATTTGATGACTTTAAATTAACAAAAGCCTGCGAATTTCTCCGCAGGCTTTTTTATTGCTATTTGTTCCGTGTTGTCTGACTAACCGTTGCAAGAGCAGCAATCGCAGCAAGAACCGAGTTTTTCTTGAGCTTCGTTCATTCTTACTTTGATACGTCCGTCGACTGCTATTCCTTCGCCTGTTTTCTCTGAAATCAACAGCGGGTTGATATCGAGTTCGTCGATGAACGGGAAGTCTGTTACGAGTTGAGATAATCTCAGCAGTGTTTCCTGAATTTGGTCTATTTGAGCAGGAGTTGTGCCTCTTGCACCTTTGAGCAATTCATAAGCTTTAACTGACTTAATCATCTCTTCTGCATCAACGTCTGAAAGCGGAGCTATTCTGAATGTTACGTCTTTCATCGTTTCGATGAATACACCGCCCAAGCCGAACATCATCATCGGACCGTATTGAGGATCTGTTGCGATACCGCAGACCATTTCTCTGTTCCCTTTGACCATTTCTTGAACGATTACGCCTTCAAGACCGTCGAGGATATTTCTTTCTTTGAGTCTTTCAATCAGAGCTGCATATTCCTGACGGAGGTGTTTTTCCGATTGAATGCCGACGATTACACCGCCTACATCTGTTTTGTGAGAGATTGTTTTTGATGTAATCTTCATAACAACAGGGTATCCGATGCCGTTTGCAACATTAGCGGCTTCATCAACGTTTGTTGCAAGACCGTATTTGCAAGCTCTGATACCGTAAGCATTAAGAACATCAATTGACTCAAGAGTTGTGAGCTGTGCTCTTCCTTCTGAGAGTGATTTTTTGATTACTTCTGCTGCTTTTGCTCTGTCTACGTCATAAACAGGGAACTTACCTTCCGGTCTGTTCATCCACTGTCTTTGTCTGTCAAGTCTTGTCATTGCTTCTGCTGCTTCTTCAGCATACATATAGAACGGCATATTTACGTTCATGTTTGCAATTTTGGTGAAGAATTCGCTCTTTGTCATGAATACGCCAAGAATCGGTTTTTGAGGATTTTTGGCTTTAATTTCCATAAGCGCTTCAGCTACGTCAATATCTGCAAGGCCAAGGAACGGAAGATAGATAACAGCAATCATATCAACGTTCTCGTCAGCTATAACAGTTTCAAGAGTTTGTTTGTAGTGTTCGATAGGAGCTGATGCAATCATATCAACAGGGTTTTTGACACTTGCTGCCGCAGGCAGGAAGCTTCTCAATTTATCTTTTGTAGCGTCAGATAATTTTGCCATTTGCATGCCTGATTCGCAAACAGCGTCTGTTGCCATAATACCTGGGCCGCCTGAGTTTGTGATAATTGCAACTCTGTTGCCTTGAGGTATCGGGCAGTTTGAGAATGCTTTTGCATTTGAGAACAGGTTTTTCAAAGAAAATTCTCTGATAACGCCTGATTGTTTTAATAAAGCGTCAGCTGCTTTATCAGCACCAGCAAGAGAACCTGTGTGTGAAGATGCTGCTGAAGCACCTGCTGCAGAACGTCCTGCTTTAAGAGCAAGTATCGGTTTTTTCTTTGTTATTCTGCTTGCAAGTTTTCTGAAGTTAGCAGGATTTTGGATTGACTCCATATAGAGGAGAATTTGTTTTACTTCATCGTCGTTTTCCCAGTATTCGAGCATTGTTTCGGCATTGATATCAGCCTGATTCCCGATTGATACGAACTGAGCAAAGCCGAGGTTCAAGTCTTTGAGAATATTCAAAATACCGCCGCCAAGAGCGCCTGATTGCGAAACGAAACCGATATCACCTTTAACTGGTAATGATTCAGCGAATGTAGCATCCATTCTGATGTTGTCATCAGTGTTCAAAACACCTAAGCAGTTTGGTCCTACGCATCTCATACCGTATGAACGGATTTTTTCGAGAAGTTGTTTTTCGAGTTCAGCGCCTTCTTTTCCTGTTTCTTTGAAACCTGCTGTGATGATACATATACCTTTGATGCCTTTTTCATGGCATTGGTCAATTGTATCAAGAACGAATTTAGCGTTAACTACTATAACAGCCAGATCAACATCGCCAGGTACTTCGTTGATTGAAGTGTAAGCCTGAAATCCTTCGATAATTCCGCCTTTTGGGTTAACAGGGTAGATATTACCGTTGAATTTGTAATCTCTCAATCTTTGCATAATTTCTGAGCCGATAGTTTTCGGTTTTGTTGAAGCACCAATTACGGCAATTGATTTTGGCTTCATAATTGCGTCAATTTGTTTTACCATTTTTGTTTCCTCTATTTCTTTTTAAAAAAATTTTTAAGTAAAAACTATATCTTTATTAAATTACAACCAAAGTGTCGTGTAAATAGCAAAAGGGAAAAAATCTTACAACAATCTTAGTTGTAGCCCTCATCGAGCCATTCTCTGATTCTGAATTTTGCTCCAAGATTTTCTGCAATTTCTCTGCATTTTTCCACATCAGGTTTGAAATCTTTGTAACCTGTGACAATAGTTGCTGTCGTGTCTATACCGTTTTCAGAACATTCTTTGATGAAATCCAAAACCGCCTGATACGCTGTTTCAGCGGTATAAGTCGGCTGAGAAATTCTTCCGTACAACTCGGCATTTTCTCCATTTAAGCTGACTGATACTTTATCAATCAATCCCTTCAGCTCGGGTATAATGTCCCTTTTGTGGATAAGGTTGCCATGTCCGTTGGTATTTATTCTTATTTTTTTATCAGGATAGTGCTCTTTAAGAAATTTTGAGATTTCTTTTATGTGCTCTAGTTTGATGATTGGCTCGCCGTAGCCGCAGAAGACAAATTCACGCTGCTGTTGCGGAGAGAGTTTTTTAATTTGTTCTATTACATCCTGAGGTGTAAATTTTTCTTTTTCTAACCACAGATTTTTGTCTTTGACTTTGGAGTTCAAATCTCTTATGCAAAACACGCAGTTGTTTGTGCAAGCATTGGTAAGATTTATGTATAACGCTCCGTCAAGAAGATATGCATAGTTATCGCTCATTTTTTCCACCTGTTTTTTCTACAAGAATATTTTCACATGAGTTATACTTTTAATTCAACTTTTTTAATCCTTTTTGATAGCCAGCCGGCTAATTGAAAGGTTAATCAAAATCTTTTTTAATATAATTAATCTTTTTCATACTTCCAGCTATTCTTAATTCCAGAGCTTGAACCTTAGTAAAATAAGGTTCTTTTTTTTATTTGCGGGATTTTCATGGAACTTATATAACAAATGCCTCAGATACTATTAAAGGTCCGTTATTATGATGGATTTAGCCCGAAGAGTCCTTTTTGTTTAGATACTTCGCTAACACTCAGTATGACGTTATTTCGGAAATTTTTGGCGGAATTTGATATATAAATCCCATTTTCACTGCGTTGACTCGCTTTCTTGCTTTATTTATAATATGGCGAGAGATGAGGTGTGATATGGTAAAACCTAAAAAACAACTGAATGGAGTGTCAGGATATGACCACCAGCTCTATATCGAAGATTGGAAAATAAAGTTAGATTCCAATGAGAATCTCCTCGGACCATCCGAGAAGGTTGTCGATGTGCTGAAGCATATTACGGGCAATGATGTGAAATTCTATCCGGCTTACGGCGAGTTGATTTCTACGATTGCCGGGGCAAATAATGTTTCTGAAGATATGGTTTTGCCGACAAACGGCGGAGATGAGGCAATTTGCTATATTCTCAATACTTTTCTTGAAGAAGATGAGAATGTTGTGACTGCTGTTCCGACGTTTGTAATGTCGAAGATTTATGCGAGAATTTCAAATTCATCATATAAAGAAGTGCCGTATAAAAGAAAATGGGTTTACCCGATAGATGATGTTCTTTCTGCAATTGATGAGAAGACAAAGATTGTTCTTGTCACAACTCCAAACAGCCCTACGGGGGATAGTATTTCTGAAGATAATCTTCTGAGAATAATCGAAAAAGCGCAAACGCAGAACACTCTTGTGATGATAGACCAGACTTACGGCAGTTATTCTGATAAGAGTTATGTATCTTTTGCATCAAAATTTGATAATGTAGCGATTGTACGTTCGATGTCAAAAGACTTTGCTCTTGCAGGGCTGCGGCTCGGGTATATTATTTCGAACGCTGAGAATATCAATCACATAAAGAAAATATTCAATCCTTTCAGCGTAAATATTATTGCTGCAAAAGCCGGCGTTGCATCTTTGAGAGATACCGGGCATTTCAAATTTGTACGGAATGAAATCTTGCGCTCGAAAGATATTGTTACGGAAGGTTTGAAAGATGTAGCGACTGTTTACCCGAGCGATGGAAACTTTTTGTGCATAGATTTCGGCGAAAGAGCTTCATATATTTATAAAAAACTTTTGAAACACGGAATAAAGGTCAAGTTTATGCATGACGGGCTTGTGAAAAATTGTTTCCGGGTGACAATGCCTTCGAACAAAGATGCACATGAACTTGTTGAAGTGATAAAAAAACCTTCAAAACTTTTGATTTTTGATATAGACGGTGTTCTTGTTGATACATCAAAATCCTATCGTATGGCAATAAAATCCACATTTGAATTTTTTGCTAAAAAAGAGCTCTCTTTTGATAAAATCCGTGAAGCTAAGAATTTGGGCGGATTAAACAATGATTGGGATTTGACGGAGTATCTCCTAAAAGAAGAGGGAATCCGTGTTCCGAAACAGGCAATAATTGATAAATTCCAGACGCTTTATTTCGGGCATGGCGGCGACGGGTTAATCAGAAATGAGTCTTTGCTTATCTCAAAAGAAGAACTCGAAGAGTTATCAAAGGATTTTGATTTAGCTGTCTTTACCGGTCGTCCGAAGACAGAGGCTGAATTTATTTTGAAATATTTTGGCATATATGATTTGTTCTCGCCGATAATAACCATGAATGACGTTCCTGAGGACAGACAGAAACCTTATCCTGACGGCATTTTGAAGATTGTTGATATTGTTCAGCCTTCAGAGACATATTATCTTGGAGATACTCAGGATGATATGCTTGCTGCTAAAACAGCGGAAGTAAAAGGAATTGGAATTCTTCCGCCTCAGGACAAGAGCGAAACCCTCAAACAATTGATGTCAAATCATCAACCTGTGGTAATATTAGAGAATACAAAAGATATTATCAGCTATATGGGAGCAAGAAGATGAGAACATCGACCCGTGAGAGAAAGACTCTTGAAACAGAAATCAAAATCAGCCTGAACCTTGACGGCACAGGAAAGAGGAATATATCTACAGGTATAAAATTCTTTGACCACATGCTTGAGCAGTTTGCTGCCCACGGGCATTTTGATATTGATATAAATTCAAAATCTCTCGATGGTGATTCTCATCATGTTCTTGAAGATACGGCGATTACTCTCGGGGAAGCTTTCAAAGAGGCTCTAGGTGATAAAAAAGGCATTAAACGCTACGGGCATGCAATTATCCCTATGGATGAGGCTCTTGTGTTGAGTGTTGTTGACCTTAGCGGGCGACCTTTTTCGGGTGTTGATGTTGAGATAGAAGAACAGATTGTCAGCGATTTTGAAACCGTTTTGCTTAAGCATTTCTTCAACAGTTTTTCTGTTGCAAGTGCTTCTACCATACACATAAAGTTGTTAGCCGGCGAGGACACTCATCATAAAATTGAAGCTGTTTTTAAATCTTTTGCACGTGCTCTTTCTCAGGCTGTATCAATTGATGAAAAGCATTCTGATATCACTCCTTCGACGAAGGGAATTTTATGAAAATAGCTGTAATAGACTATGGAGCAGGCAATTTGTGCAGCATAGCAAATATGCTTGATAATTTTGACTGCGAGTATGAACTTACATCTGATGAGAAGAAGATTTTGTCTGCTGATAAAATAATCTTCCCCGGTCAGGGACACTTTGCTCAGGCAATGAGAAACCTTGATGAAAAAGGGCTTGTTCCTGTAATAAAAGAGTCTATCAATTCGGGAAAATATTTCTTGGGAGTGTGTTTGGGGCTTCAGGTTCTGTTTGAAAAAAGTGAAGAAGCTCCCGGGGTTGAGGGTCTTGGTGTTTTCAGAGGTGAAGTTTTGAAATTCAAAGAGGGGAAAATTCCTCAGATAGGCTGGAACAAACTTCGTACCACTTCAAATAACAGAGTGTTGTCAGATGATTATTTTTATTTCGTAAATTCTTATTATGTAAAACCTGAAGATGAGAGTATAGTGTCCGCTTATTGCAGTTATTATATTGATTTTGCTGCATCCGTTGAGAAAGATAACATTTTCGCCATGCAGTTTCATCCTGAAAAAAGTGCAAAAGCAGGGTATGATGTCTTCAAAAAGTGGATAGAGCTGTAAATATTATTATTTAATTTAACTGAATGATTACAATATATGAAAAGTATTATTTAATTAGTATGAGATAATTGTAATTACATTTGGAGCAAAGATGAATATAGTAGCCTTAATAGGGGCAGTTGCCGGCGTCGGATTTATTCTAATCGGGCAGGCTCTCGAAGGTGGTAATATTAATCAGCTTATACAGATTACGGCTGCATTTATTGTATTCGGGGGTACTTTTGGCGCAATACTTCTGAGCTTTCCGCCGGAAACTTTGATGGATGCCTTGAAGAGCACAAAAATCGTTTTCTTCTCAACAAAGATAAATTATGAAATTATCATACAGAAAATAATAACTTATGCGCAAAAAGCACGTAAAGAGGGCGTTATATCTCTTGAACAGGATGCAAAGACAGAGGACGATGAATTTTTGAAACTGGGTCTTGAACTGGTCAGCGATGGTACTGACCCGAAACTTGTCCGTGAAATGCTTGAAAATAAAATGACTCAAGAAGAAGCAAAAGAAGCAGGGGCTGCAAAAGTTTGGGAATCAGCAGGCGGTTTTTCTCCGACAATCGGTATCATCGGAGCGGTTCTCGGTTTGATTCAGGTTATGCAGAATTTATCAGACCCATCAAAGCTTGGTGCAGGTATTGCCGTTGCGTTCGTTGCAACTGTTTATGGTGTTGGTTTTGCAAATTTAATCAGCATTCCTATGTCTACAAATTTGCGTTTTAAATCAAAAGAAGTGATGATTGCAAGAGAGATGATTCTCGAGGGTATACTTGCCATTCAGGCAGGTGAAAGCCCTGCGTTGATAGAAAGAAAGCTCCAGACATATTTACTTTAATATTTTTATTAACCGAGGGAGTATAAACAGGGCTCAGTATGGCGAAAAAAAAACATCAGGAAGAACATGAAAATTTAGAAAGATGGCTTGTGTCATATGCTGATTTTATGACATTGCTGTTTGCCACATTTGTTGTTCTCTATGGTCTTGCCATGTCAAATGCTCAGGATTATACAAACCTGCAGGATTCTCTTGAAAGAGCTTTCTCGGCATCATCTTTGTTTGATGGCTCTCCAAGCATTATGGGAGAAGGAGGAAATGATGAAAGTGTATTTGACAACACTCCCGGAGATTCCGTTGTGCCCCCCCTTCTTGAACTGTTGAGTCCCAAGTACGAGCAGGAGTCTTTTGAGAAGATTAAAGAAGCCATAGAAAAAGATAAGGACCTCAAAGATGATATTGATGTCAGCATAGATGAAAGAGGGCTTGTCATCAACATTTTGGACTCTGATTTGTTATTTGAGTCATCAAGTACAAAACTTACGCTTAAATCGACGAAAATTCTCGATAAAGTAGGCGGGTTGATAAAGAGCAAATTCAACCTGCATAATATAAGAGTTGAAGGACACACAGACAGTGTGCCGATGGCGTCTGCCGTTTATCCGTCGAACTGGGAACTTTCAGCTGCGAGAGCAGGAAGTGTTGCCAGATATCTCATAACAAATTTTTCTTTCAAGCCGAATTTGTTTTCAATTGTCGGTTATGCAGATACCCGCCCCATTGCCGATAACAAAAAACCTGAAGACCGCAAGAAAAACAGACGTGTTGAGATTATTGTTTTGAAAAATAAGGTAGCAATGAGCGATCCTGAGTCATCGGTTCATCAGTCTTTGAATATTTATAATAACAATCCTAATGCTCCTGTATCAGACAACAAAGACAATCTTAAAAACTTGGGGAATCCTCAGACACAGCGAGTTAACCCTGAGCTTCCCGTGTCAGATAAAACCGCTCCGGAGCACAAAAACAGTGCGGCAGTAAACGCCATTCTTGAAGAAGGCGACTCAAAAGATGCGATTATTATCCAGGACACATACAAAAAAGAATCTGACGATATTGAAAATCAAATTTTCCAATATGAACAGTCAATAAAAGGTCAGGTTCAGGAAAATAACAACAAAACACAGCCGATAACTCAATATTCAGCTGACGAAAAAGTTTTGAACGAATCTGAGTCAGAGTCGTTTTTTACCCAGCTGTATAATTCGTTGTTCAAACCGAAAGATTCATCAGGGGCAAAAGAATGAGAATAGTTGATTTAATAGAAAAGAAAAAAAAAGGTTCCACCTACACCCGTGATGAAATACAGTTTATTATAGACGGGATTACCAACGGGACGATTGCTGATTATCAAATTTCTGCATGGTTGATGGCTGTTTGGTTTGCGGGTATGAATGATGATGAGACTGCTTATTTGACAGAGGCAATGGCGAAGTCGGGCGATATGCTTGATTTATCATCATTGGGCAGTTATATTGTAGACAAACATTCAACGGGCGGTGTGGGTGATAAAATTACACTTGTGCTGATACCTCTTCTCGCTGCAGCCGGGCTGCCTGTTGCAAAGTTATCAGGACGCGGGCTCGGGCATACCGGAGGAACAATTGACAAGTTAGAGTCAATTGATGGATTCAGAACGGATTTATCTATCGACGAATTTTTGGCTCAGGTGAAGAATATCAACGTGGCTATTGCCTCACAAACTCTTGAGCTGACGCCTGCAGATGGAAAGCTTTATGCTCTGAGAGATGTTACCGCAACTGTTGATTGCCTTCCTTTTATATGTTCATCAGTTGTATCAAAAAAAATTGCGTCAGGCGCAAACATAATCATACTTGATGTAAAATGCGGAAGCGGGGCATTCATCAAGACCAAAGAGCAGGCAGAGAAGTTATCTGAGCTTATGGTATCTGTCGGTCACAGGCTCGGGCGTGACATCACTGCTGTTATAACGGATATGAACCAGCCTCTTGGTTTTGCTGTCGGTAATTTGCTCGAAGTAGTCGAGTCTGTTGATGTCTTGAAAGGAAAAGGACCTGATGATGTCAGAGATTTGTCGGTTTATTTTGCGGCGCTTGCTCTTGTGAAAGCGAAGAAGTTTGAAAATCTGGAAGATGCTGAGGTTTATTTGTGCAAACTTCTTGATGACGGGTCAGCTTTCAGAAAATTTGAAGAGATGGTATCAGCGCAGCATGGAAATCTTTTGCCCCTAGAAGATGGAACGTATGAGAAAGCGAGATATGTCCTTGAGGTTAAATCTGCCGGGTGCGGATATGTTTCAAGATGTGATGCATTGAGTATTGCAAAAGCCTGCAAGATGTTAGGAGCAGGCAGAGAAAAGAAGGGTGATGAGATTAACCATAGAGTTGGAGTTGTGCTTGCAAAAAAAATCGGCGATGAGGTCAAACAGGGAGATGTGCTCGCTTATGTCCATGCCGATGATGAAAATTTAGGAAAAGCGGTCTGTGAAGAGATATCTTTTGCTTACGAAATTGTATCTGACCCGGTTAAAACAGAAGCTTTAATTTATAAGACAATATGTTAGAGATTGACCGATTTTGATTAGATGATAAACTTGAATATAGAACTGAGGAGAAGTGTCCGAGCGGTTTAAGGTGCAGTCCTGGAAAGACTGTGTACCTCAAAAGGGTACCGGGGGTTCGAATCCCCCCTTCTCCGTTTTTTGATAGTTTTAGAAAGTTTTTATGATGAAAAATTTATTTTTGAAAATTAAAAGTATAGGTTTTCAGGACAGTTGTGATGGGAGTTTTTAGGTAAGTATGCCTAATTTCAGGGCAATTGAGGCAGATTTATAGTATAGAGATTTGCCGGACTATTTTTGCACTTTTACCCTATTTTTTGCACTAATATTCTGAATTTTTAGAAATATTCATGCCTTAAAGTTCCGATTTATTTGAATATTTACCCTGTACAAATAAGTGCAACATAGTGCAAAAATAAATTATCTTTTAGTTTGATATGTTTCTTTTTGTCTCTGAGATTGAGATTTATGACTTGATGTTTCCGAGACAAAGAGCGATTAATGTGTATGCAAAGGAGCATACGCATGGCAGATTTTACTCCAGAAAAATGTAAACAAATAGCATTAGCAAGACTAGATGTAGTACACAAGTGGCTTGAGTTCAGGAAGAAATCTCAAAATAAACTTCAAGCCGATTATGATTTTGTGAAATTGCATAACACTTCAAATTCTCACCTCTTTGAGATTTTAGGCAAGATTTCCCGTGGTAGTTTACACCGTTGGCTTGCAATGCTAAATAGAACTGAAGATTATACAAAACTCTTGCCTCAATACAAATATAGCAGCGTTGATGATTATAGGACTGTATTAAATGATGAAGAAATAAAAATATTTATGGGATTGCTTTTGCACCCGAATAGATTATCAATCGGAAAAGCAATTGCACTTACTAAATACAAATTAAAAGAACAAGGACAAAATTTTATTCCGGCTGATATTACGTTCAGACGTTATGCAAAATGGTTCAAAGATAACAATTATGATAAATGGATTCTTGCTCGTGACGGAGAAAAAGCACTTTCAGATAAAGTCGAACCATATATAAAACGCGATGCAAGTTTGCTTGAAGTCGGAGATATTTTAGTCGCAGATGGGCATAAACTTGCATTTCAAGTAATTAACCCATTTACAGGTAAACCCTGCAGAGCTACACTTGTCGGATTTTTAGATTGGAAATCCACAGCGTTAGTAGGTTATGAAATAATGCTTGAAGAAAATACACAGTGTGTAGCTTCTGCTCTCAGAAACGCAATTATTAATCTTGATATGATACCGAAAGTTGTTTATCAGGATAACGGTAGAGCATTTAGAGCAAAATATTTCACAGATAATAAAGGTTTTACAGAATTAGGCTTTCAAGGATTGTATTCAAAATTAGGAATAGAAACAGTTTTTGCAAGACCGTATAACGCAAGAGCAAAAGTTATCGAAAGATTCTTTAAAGAATTTCAGGAAGGTTTTGAAAAACTTTTACCAAGTTATATCGGAAGCAGCATTCAAGATAAACCTGCCTATATGATGCGGAATGAAAAATTCCATAAGAATCTTCATAATGGTTTTATTCCAACTATTGAAGAAACAATAAAAATGATAGATATGTGGCTGAGTTTTAAGAACTCGCAGCCTTGTCCGAATTCTTCCGATAAAACAATTGCAGAAGTTTTATCAGAAAGAAAACGGCAAAATATTGATATTAATACGCTTAACGATTTAATGCTTGCAACAGAAGTCAAAACAATTCAAAGAAACGGTATCAAGTTTTTAAACTGTGATTATTTTGATGAAAGACTGTATGGATTTAAAAGTAAAGTTTTAATTAAATATAATTTATTTGACCTTACAAACATTAAGGTTTACACACCAAAAGGCGAGTATTTATGTACAGCAGAACGAGTAACTGAAACACATCCGATGGCAAAATTGTTAGGTGATGTCAAAGATTACGAGGATTATAAACAGAAAATTGTCCGTCAGCACCAGTTAAAGAAGAAAACTGTTGAATCAGTTAAAAAATATCTGAAAACGGAAGATATAAAGTTGCTTGAAACAGAGTTAGGAACACAAAATGATTTACCCCCGTTCAAAACAAATTCAAAAAGGGTTCAAACACTGTTCAAAAATAATTCAGAAAAATATGAGTATTTAGTTGCAAATGATCCGAATAATTCTTGGATAACAGAATTCAAAAATACAAAGGAGTATAGGCTTTTATATGAATAAGATTTTTGTTAAAACGCAGAATGTCAAAAACTTTATCGGACTTGTTGAAAATTTGATAAATAAACCAAAGAATCTTCCGAAAATGGGACTTGTTTATGGAGAGCCCGGACTTGGAAAATCTCAGACGGCTTTGTGGCTTGCGTGCAAATATGACGGAATTTATCTCCGTGCCTCAAACCTTATGACAGGTAGATGGCTGCTTGAAGAAATGGTCAAAGAACTTGATGAAATACCGAGATTTTTGACATCCGACAACTTTAATATCGTAGTAAAAAAGCTGAAACAATCCCCGCAAGTGATTTTTATCGATGAGATTGATTATTTGATGAATAACTACAAAACAATTGAAACATTAAGGGATATTCACGATGAAACAAACTGCCCGATAATATTTATTGGAATGGGTTTGGCACACAGAAAACTTGAACGATACAAACACCTTTATGACAGATTTTCAGAAATTCTGAAGTTTGAAACATTTGGAATAAATGATTTATCGCAAATAATCGGGCAACTTTCAGAAGTTCCATTTACTCCCGATGCGATTGAATATATACATTTAAAATACAATAGATTCCGGCAAATTGTTCAATTAATAAATCAAATGGAAACATTCTCAAAAGATAATAATTTAGCGGAAATTACAAAAGAAATTATGGAGCAGATTTTATGAACATAGAAAAATTGGCGCGACATTTAAAAGAATTTACACTTGACGAAATTGAAATGATTGCGGAATGCGATTGTAAAACAGAACTTGAACTGCTTTTGAACGAGGATAAATTGGTATTTGGACAAGGATTATATAAATATCAGGAAGAAAAGCCAAAGCAAGAATTTATCATTTGCACAAACCAAGTGACAAATTTTCAGGTTATAACATTTGATGCTGCGATTAATTATTTTTTGGAAAATTATGTCAAAAACAATTGTAAATTAAATACTTACAGAAGATATCGAAGAATGTTAAAATACTACATTTCTCCATTTTTCAAAAATAAAAATTTAAATGATATTACTTGTAACGATATTCAAGAATTTTACTATTTTTGTAAAGGCAGAAATTTGCCACCAAAAGTATTGAAAAATACACTAGCACTTCTAAATCAGATGATTAAATATTTTCAAAATCTCGGAATAATTGATAGAACTTGTAATTTTCAGGTTCGGAGATTATCCGACAAAACAAATTTTACAGTAGACAGAATAATTTTTGAGGTATAAAAATGACTAAATTAGATAAATTAAAACAGGCAAAGCATTTATATGTTTACGAAAAACAACCGCTCGATGTGATTGGCAAAAAACTTGACCTTTCGCGCAGGACACTATTTTATTGGAAAAAGGAATACAATTGGGATAAAAAGAGGTTTGAAAAAGGCAGAGAACAAGAATTATTTAATCGTGAACTGCTAAATTTTGCACAAAAAATTATGGATAAAATCTCAAACGATATTGATAATAAACAACAAACTCCGCAGGCAGAAATGTATTCGCTGATGAATATCTTGAAAAATTTGCCACAAGTTAAACAACAAATTACCGAGCCAAAACAAAAGTCTAACAAGAAAGAATATTTACCGGAAGATATTGTGAAAATAGTTGAAAGAGATATTTTAGGAATGTAATTATTGTACATTTAGTTATCAAGAATACATGACATATTAGAATCTTCGCTATACAAAAATATTTTTTCAAATTTCGAATTAAATCGATGTTTTAATAGCAAGCTGTCAAATGAACAATAATTAGCATTATATGCATTGGGGACATATATTAATAAATAGCATTTGTTGCAATTTGCACTATACGAGTTGATTTTATCATTTTTTTTATCAATACAGATTTGTAATTCATCAATGGGATTTTGCTTGACCATGCCGGTATTATTAACGTGGCAATCATATTTCCCAGTCCAAGGACACACAATGGGGTCCATTGATATTTTAAAATGCTCATTATCAACTTTAATCCATTCCTGAACAAGCCAACCTTGTCTCAATTTTTCTATATTATTTTTGAGAACATCACGCATTTTTTGTTTAAGTATTTTCGCATCAGGCAATTCTGAAAATCCATGATTATAAGCATAATCCAAATGGTCTTTCAAATGGATGCTAAATTCCCTTTTATCATATTTATCAATAAGTATATGTATGCGAAGATTATATTCCTTTTCTGCTTCTCGGCAAATTTTATTACCTATTCTGGTTAATGCCTGAGAAAATTTAAGATTTTTATTTTCTGCTATAAATTTAGTTATTTCTAATGCGATAGTGTCACCATTTATTGTTTTTATTTTAAAATCCGGAGCTTCTGATTTTACACAATCAATAACACCAAGTCCTTCATACCATTCCTGACCAACTTTGGTTTTGAAAAACTTTTCGACTTGTTCTTTTTCTTCAGTTTCTTTTATTTCATTTTTACTCATTATCATTATGCTATCATAAATTTATGGATATATTGGATAGACTTGCAAAATCAAAATTCAGGAGCAGATTTAAACTCCGAACAAAAGAACTTGAATATATCAAAGACAAAGGACTTGATATAATCCATTCTCATGCCTGTGATTTTATTCGGGATAGAGTTGCTCCAGCAGAACCTGTGAACGACGGCAAACAAACTCCAATGCGAGGTCACCCTGTGTTTATTGCTCAACACGCAACCGCAACCTGCTGCCGCGGCTGCATCGAAAAATGGCACAAATTTCCCCAACACAGGGAACTAACCCAAGCCGAATAAGAATATCTCGTTTCAATAATTATGGAATGGATTAATTTACAATTATAGTAATCAATATAAATATATTTATGATAATATTGTGTGGGGAGTATTAAATGACAGAAAATCAGTACTTACTAAATATTATCAATAAGTACATAGCATCACAAATTTCAGATATGATATTAAGGAATACGCTACAGACCTTATTACTTGAAATTCAACAGTGGGCAAACATTTACTTATTAGATATTTATACATCAGGTTCAAGAGCTAAAGGTACGGCAATAAAAGGTAATTCTGATATTGATTTCTTAATATCTTTATCCTCAACAACCCCTGGTACATTATGTGAAATTTATGATTCTCTTTATAGTTGGCTTAATACTAAAGGATATCAAGTACGAAAACAAAATGTTTCCTTGGGCATAACATATTATGGATATAATATTGATTTAGTACCTGCGCGAAAACAATCTGGTCATACAAATTATCATTCTTTATATTGCAGAAAACGTAATTCTTGGATGCAAACTAACATACAACAACATATAAATTATGTTATAAATTCAGGAAGAATAAATGAAATAAAAATTATAAAAATATGGGCGAAACTGCACAAATTAGATTTCCCTTCGATTTACCTTGAACATATAGTTATAGACGCTCTAAAAGGTAAAAACAAAGGCAATGATTATTTAGGAAGAAATGTTATGACTGTTTTTCAATATATAATTGATAATTTGCCGTCGGCACGGGTTATCGATATTTCGAATTCAAATAATATTATATCTGATGATTTAACACGAAGCGAAAAGGCAATTATAGTTAATAAAGCTAAAGAGTCAAAACAACAACAATATTGGGAGAGTATTGTATGGTAGATACTATAGAAGCAGAAAGGATGCAAAGTCTTTTTACAATTTTACAAAAGAAAATGCAATCAGAATTAGAAGGGGTAAAGACTGTATTAGAACATCCAACAGCTTTAGGAGATGCTAGTGAATTAAAATGGATTGATTGGTTAAAAAAGTATTTACCAGAAAGATATTGTATTGATAAAGCTTTTATTATTGATAGCAAAGGGAATTTAAGCCAGCAAATAGATGTTGTTATATATGATAGGCAATATACACCTTTTATATTTAATGATGGTTCAGCAATTTATATCCCTGCTGAAAGTGTATATGCTGTTTTTGAGGTTAAACAGACCCTTAATAAAGATCATTTAGAATATGCTGGCAAGAAAGCAGAATCTGTAAGAAATTTGTATAGAACATCTGACTCTATTATTCATGCAGGAGGCGAATATACTCCAATAATTCCCAAGCCAATAATTGCAGGAATTTTAACATATGATTGTGAGTGGACAAATGGTTTAAATGATACGTTTATAGCAAATTTAAAAAATTTGCAAGGTAATAAAATTCTTAATCTAGGTTGTTCATTGACTGTAGGAACATTTTATATAAATTCAGAATCTGACAGATTACAAATAAGTATTGCAGATGAATCATTAGTTTATTTCTTTTTAAAATTATTTAAAGAATTACAAAAGATAGGCACTGTTCCCGCAATGAACATAGATGAGTACGGAAAATTTTTAAATTATTTTTAATACTAATGCGTATTGTAACGAGTATTAGGCAAATAAAATAGATGATGAGTTTGAAATAGATGATGAGTTTGATAAAATTTCTCTATTCGTTATCGAAAAACAGCTAAAATATTTAGACTATGTTTAAATTTATTTTTTTGATACCCTAAATGAAAAAGGAGTGGTATATGGTTGCTACATTAGGAAGATTGAAAAAAGTTAATTTGCGTGAAGCATGGAAACATGAAGCTTTAGATTTTACTCGTTGGCTTGCACAAGAAGGTAATCTTGCATTATTAAGCGATGAAATCGGAATTGATATTAACTTGATTCAAACAGAGGCTAGTGTAGGTTCTTTCAATGTGGATATATTAGCTGAAGATTCTAATGGCAGGAAAATCGTAATTGAAAATCAATTAGAAGCAACTAATCATGACCACTTGGGTAAAATTATAACTTACGCATCCGGTTACAATGCAGAAATTGTAATTTGGATAGTTAAAGATGTTAGAAACGAACACAAACAAGCAATAGATTGGTTAAATGAGCATACAGACGAGAATATAAATTTCTTTGCTATAAAATTAGAGTTATGGCAAATAGATGGTTCTCCATATGCACCTAAATTTCAAATTATCAGTAAGCCAAATGAATGGGCAAAAATTATGAAAGCACCAGTTTCATCTCTTACGGATAGGAAATTAAAACTGCTTGATTTCTGGACAGCCTTAAATGAATATTTGAGCAATAAAGGTTCCCAAGTTCATCCACAGAAACCATCATCAGATCATTGGAATAACGTTTCTATAGGAACCTCAAAAGCACATATTAGTCTTACCGCTTTAGGAAAAGAAAACAAAATTGGAGTTGAACTATATATTCCTGATAATAAAGAGTTTTATTATCAATTAGCTGAACATAAAAATGAAATTGAAAAACTTTTTGGAGAAGAATTGCTTTGGCAAGAGCTAAAAGGTAAAAAAGCAAGCAGGATTTCCATCAGTAGAGATAACTTTAACCTTTATGACAATAAAAGTTGGGAAAAAGACTTTATTTGGCTTGAAGAAAAAACACTTGCTTTTAAAAAAGCTTTTTGCCCATTTATAAATATCAATTAATCCTTTCAATATACCAATTACTATTTCCAAAATGATTAAAATTCCAATGAAGTTCAAAATAAAAATTAAACTCCAAAGAATTATCATCTTTGAAGTTCCAAGAGTATTTATTTAATTGTGTTTTACGGTAACTCTCAAACGCATCCTGAATTTCTTTTGCAAACTTTTTCCTGAATTCAGAATACGGAATATCCAACGTTTCTTTTGTTAATTTATTTTTCAAAATCATCTTCAAACCCTCTTATGTTATCAAGTTCAATGTTGTATCTCTTGCCGGTTTTATCTACACAGGTCGCGAAATCTACTATTTTATCGGCGAATTTGTTTTCCCATAAACAAATCAGCAAACCGATTTCTTGTGTTTTAAGATTCAAAATCTTTGTTCCGTATAGCTTGTAATCTTTTTCAATCATAGTTTATCCTTTCGTTATTTTAATATCTGCGTATGTCTCGTCCGGCTTATCAGGATCAATCAAAAAATCTTTATCAAATACATATCTTTCACCATCCGGCGCGACGCAGCCGACAATGTTATGTTCACCAAAACATACGACTGTAAATTCTTCGCTATCTTTTTCAAACCAACCTTTGAGCTTTTCTAATCTGTACTTTTTACCAATTTCAATCATAATATGCTCCTTTCAAGCTACACCATTCATCAATCTTTCAGCGGGAAACATCAAATGTATGCGTCTAAAATCGTATCATTTGGACATAATAATTTTTGAACGCTATTTAAACAGCTTTTAAACACCTTTTAAACAGCATTTAAATTTTCAACATCTTTTTCGTGATCTATAAAGAATGCATTCAATACGTCTGCATCATTACGCAGGTGTTTAATTACCGGTGCAAGGTTATAGCATTCTTCAATCTCCGGCTGATTAGCGACAAAATAATAATAACAACAGCGGTGTTATAAATATCCTCCGCCCACTTGCTTAGCTGCTTAAACTCTTTTGGAGTAATATTCAATCCAACTTTTTCCATACGACCTCCTTTAACGTGTCATATACATCACTCAGGAGTAAAATAAAATCAAGTTAAATGTTTAATTCTACATATTTTTAGGCTATATTAATAAACATGAGTAACTTATCACTTGCTGATAGAAAATATTTAGATAATGCCTTAAGACTGGAAACTGGATTTATCGTTAGATTCACAAAAGAGTCCTTTGCTGAATTTTTTCAACATTTTAATATTAATATTTATGATGAAAAATATACTGCAAATGGAACCTCTATGACTAATATTTTACACACATTTTGGGATTTGGAAGACAACAAACTTGTTGCTATGACGTTATTAGAACTTGCGTCATTATTTCGCAATAGAGAATTAGCAATTCCTATGAATGTAAAATTTTCTGTTGAAATTGAAAAAATTGCAAATAAATTACAGATGTATCCTTCTCAAAAAGTTGAGGTAAACAATAATATGATAAATAATATTGAAATTGACGAAATTACAATCAATATAAGACCTGAAATATATGGACATATCAAAAGATATTTAGCAACTCAAGACTATTATCACGCAGTCGAAGAAGCATACAAAATTGTTAGACAGAAATTAAAAGATTTGACTGGAGAAGAAAAAGCAAGTCAGGCATTTTGTGAAACGAACATTGTGAAAATATTTGGACATGACCCCTCTGACGAAGCAGAGAAAGACTTCTTTGAAGGCGTTAAATTTATTAATATGGCCATACAAAGATTTCGTAATGAAAAAGCACATACTCCGGCAAAACCTTTAGACAAGAATCTTGCAATACATTATATTTCTTTGGCTAGTTTGGCGTATGAATTAATATCAAGAAAATAGGTTTAGTAAATTCGCTACGCAGTGCGTACTGAATTCATATAATCATATTGGGTATAGTAATAAAGTAATATAAACATAAAAGACATATTGCCATGTTCATGGTAGTATTGGCATAGGAATTTTATGTAGTTGAGGGTTTTGAATGGGTTATCAAAGTGAAGCTGAATTAGAAAATAAGTTAATTGAAAAACTTCAAACACAGGGTTATGAAAGAGTTTTGATTAATGATTATGCCGAACTTGAAAATAATTTTAGAGAACAACTTAATAAATTCAATAAAAAAGCATTAAATAATACACCATTAACAGATAAAGAATTTGAGAGAGTATTAAATATTCTTAATGGCAAAAGTGTTCTGCAATCTGCAATAAAATTGCGAGAAAAAATAGATTTTGATAGAGAAGACGGCACAAAAATATACTTAAAATTATTATCAGAAAATGCGGAAGACAATATTTATCAAGTTTCAAATCAAATTACTGTTCAAGGTAAGTATAAAAACAGGTATGATGTTACCATTTTAATTAATGGTTTACCATTGGTACAAATAGAATTAAAACGCAGCGGTATTGATATCAACGAAGCTATTAACCAGATTGATAGATACCGTATTCATTCTTATCGTGGGTTATTTCATTATATACAAATATATGTTGTTTCAAATAGTGTAGAAACAAGATATTTTGCAAATACTGATGCTCAAAGATTATTAAAATCATTAACTTTTTACTGGACAACAGAAACAAATGAGAGAATAAATAAGCTTGAAGATTTTTCATCTTCTTTCTTTAATAAAGCTCGGCTATTAAAGAATATTACTCGCTATATGGTAATAAATGAAACCGATAAAAATCTTATTGTTATGCGACCATATCAAATATACGCAACTGAAGCATTAATAAGACATGCCCTAGATACTGGTAAAAATGGATATATCTGGCATACAACCGGCTCCGGTAAAACATTAACAAGTTGGAAATGTGCGAATCTACTATCAAAAGAGCAAAGCATTAAAAAGGTGTTTTTCTTAATTGATAGAAAAGACCTTGACACACAAACAAAAGAAGAATTTAACAAATTTGAAAAAAATTGTGTTGATGATACTGATAAAACAGAAACACTGGTAAAACAGATAAAAGATGTTGATAGAAAATTAATAGTAACAACAATTCAGAAAATGGCAAATGCTATCAAGAATCCAAAATATTTCAAAATATTGGATAGTTATAAAGACGAAAAAGTTATATTTATTATAGATGAATGTCATAGATCTCAATTTGGTGAAATGCACACAACCATAAAGCACCATTTTAAACATGCTCAATATTTTGGCTTTACAGGAACTCCACGTTTTGATGAAAATAAATCACAAAACGGACTCCGAACTTCCGATTTATTTGAAAAATGTTTGCATACTTATCTAATAAAAAATGCTATTTATGACCATAATGTTTTAGGATTTTCCATTGAATATATACAAACATTTAAAGGTCAGTATGATGAAAACGATAAAACCATGGTTGAGGGCATTGATACTGATGAAGTCTATATGGCAGATGAAAGAATTGACTTAGTTGCAAATCATATAATAAATAACCACAAGTGTAAAACCGTCAATGGTAAATATACAGCTATTTTTGCGACTTCTTCAATACCTGCTCTTGCTAAATATTACGATAAAATTAAAAGTTTAAATTCTGATTTAAAAATTGCCGCAGTTTTTTCATATGGAGAAAATGAAGATTTAGAAGGTAAAGATGAGCATAGTAAAGATATTTTGGCAAGAATAATTGATGATTATAATAAAGAATTCGATACTAATTTCTCTTTAGATACTTTTGCAGCATATAACAAAGATATTGCAAATAGATTAAAGATTAAAAAATCACCTAAAATTGACCTGCTTTTGGTTGTCAATATGTACCTGACAGGTTTTGACTCAAGACCACTTAATACTTTGTATGTTGATAAAAATCTTGAATGGCACAACTTAGTACAAGCATTTTCAAGAACAAACAGGGTTGAAATGGCTTCAAAGCCTTTTGGTAATATTATTTGCTATAGAAATCTTAAATCAAATACTGATAAAGCACTAAGATTATTCAGTAATGAATTGGAAGCCGATACAGAAAATAATCCGCCAATCTGGATAATACCGGGGTATGGGTATTTCAGAGATAAATTTAAAGAATTAGCATATAATTTATTATCAATTGCACCAACAGTTCAAAGTGTTGATGATTTAATGAGTGAAGATGCCCAACGAGAGTTTGTTATTGCGTTTAGGGAATTATCAAAAATAAAATCAATTCTTACTACTTTTTCAGAATTTTCGTGGGCAGATGTAGAAGATGCATTGAGCTGTCAAGGTTATGAAGATTATAAAAGCAGATATTTAACTTTATATGATTTTGTTAAAAAAGAACGCAATGCAGAAAAAGTTTCAATTCTTGATGATATAGATTTTGCGATTGAAGTTATACAGACTGATAAAATAAATGTCACATACATAATGAATTTATTGAGAAATGTAGATACTTCAAATAAAAAACAGCGGGCTAAAGATTTGGAACACATAAAACAAGAGTTAGACAGAACCGATAACCCTGAATTAAGACGAAAAGTTGATTTAATAAGAGCATTTATTGATAGAGTAATGCCAACAATAAATCAAAATGATTCTATTGATGACGCATATGCTAATTTTGAATCAGAGCAGAGAAATAAAGAAATTGAAGAATTTGCAAACAAACAAGAAATTAATGCAGAATTTTTAAAACAAACAATTTCAGATTATGAATTTTCAAATACAATTAATAAAAAAGATATAATAACAGGTATTAATAGACCTATAAAATTTAAAGAGAAACATGAACTTGTTGCAAAAATCATTCAATTTATTAAAGAAAATGTATTTAAATATCAATAGGAGTAAAGAATGGTAGATATTGCGGTACAAAAAGAACAAAAGGCAGAACTGCACAGTAAATTATGGGAAATGGCAAATAATTTGCGCGGTAATATGGAAGCCTATGAATTTAAGAATTATATTTTAGGTTTAATATTCTATCGATATTTGTCTGAACGTACCGAAAATTATATGAAAGAACTCCTAAAAGATGATGATATATCGTATGCAGAGGCTTGGGAAGATGAAGAATACAGAGATGGCCTAAAAGAAGAATCTATTGATTATTTAGGTTATGTGATAGAGCCTAAATATCTTTTTTCTCATGTAATAAAAATGATTGAAACCGGTGACTTTGATGTTGAATATATGGAAAAAATTATAAATTCAATATCAGAAAGCACACAAGGACACGATTCCCAGGAAGATTTTGAAGGGTTGTGGGAAGATATGGATTTAAGATCTTCAAAATTAGGGAAAGAAGTTTCTCATCGTTCAAAATTAATTGCAAAAATCTTAAATACAATCAATACTATAGATTTTCATCTGGAAAATATGGAACTTGACGTATTGGGTGATGCTTATGAGTATTTAATCGGTATGTTTGCTCAAACTGCCGGTAAGAAAGGCGGAGAATTTTATACTCCTGTTAATATGTCAAAACTTGTTGCAAAACTTGCTACTGTTGGTTTAAGCGAAGCTCGAACAGTTTCTGACTGTGCTTGTGGTTCAGGGGGCTTATTATTACAAGTCGGAAAATATATAAAAGTTGGACAGTATTACGGGCAAGAATTAACAAGTACCACATATAACCTTGCAAGAATGAATATGCTGCTTCATGGCATTCCTTACAATAATTTTGAAATAACAAATTGTGATACTTTAGAAGATGATAAATATGAGAATAGAAGATATACCGTACAAGTGGCAAATCCTCCATATTCTACAAATTGGAGTGCTAATTCAAAATTTTTGGATGATGAAAGATTTTCTGCTTATGGCAAGCTTGCTCCAAAATCTGCTGCCGACTTCGCTTTTGTTCAGCACATGATTTATCATATGGATTCTGACGGTAGGATTGCGGTATTATTGCCTCATGGAGTATTATTTAGAGGTAATGCGGAAGAAACTATAAGAAAATATATTGTTAAGGACTTAAACTATTTAGATGCGGTTATTGGTTTACCTGCAAATTGTTTCCAAGGAACATCAATCCCTGTATGTTGTTTAGTGCTAAAAAGAGAGCGTAACGGCAACAGTAATAATATATGCTTTATTGATGCATCTAAATATTACACTCAAGGCAAAGCTCAAAACTCAATATCACAAGAAGACATTGACAGAATTGTTAATGCTTATACAGAAAGAAAAGATATTGATAAATTCTGTCATATAGCAACAATGGAAGAAATTGAAGAAAATGATTATAACCTGAATATTCCAAGATATGTTGATACTTTTGAGCCTGAACCGGAAGTAGATTTGCAAGAAGTTGCAAATGATATCCGTAAAGTTCAGACGGAAATAAAAGATATTGATAAAGACTTGAAACCGTTTTTTGATGAATTGGGATTAGATTTCCCGTTTGGAGAAAAATAGAAAGGAACAAAATTAAGTTATTGCATATTATGCAACAACTTAATACTATAAAAATTATGGATAATGATAAATCAAAAGGCGAAATTGTAATATACACAAGTGATGATGGTAAGGTATCACTTGATACAAAACTGGAAAATGACACTATCTGGCTTACTCAAAAAGATATGGCTGAATTATTTGGAGTAAAAACTCCTGCCATAAGTAAACACCTAAAGAATATTTTTAATGAGGGGGAATTAAAAGAAGAAGTGGTTATTTCCATTTTGGAAACAACCACGAAACATGGTGCGATAAAAGGGAAAACGCAAAAATCACAAACGCAATTTTATAATTTAGATGCAATAATTTCAGTTGGATACAGAGTCAATTCTTCAAGGGCAACACAATTTCGTATCTGGGCTACTAATGTTTTAAAAGAATATCTAATAAAAGGATATGCCATTAACGAAAAAATATTAAAAGATAAACAAGAAAAAATACAGAAATTGCAAACGACTGTAAATTTATTATCAAGGAGTTTAACAAATCAAATAGAATCGCTTGATGATGCACAACAAGTCGCAAAAATTTTGGATAATTTTGCAAAAGGGCTTGATTTACTTGATAATTTTGACCATAAAACATTGGACGTAAAAGGTTCGACGCAAAAAGAAGCGGTTAAAATTCCTATTAAAGAATTTTTATCAGTAATAAACAAAATGAAATCAGAATTTGCTTCTGATGTATTTGCCAATCCTAAAGATGATAGTTTTGAAAGTTCCGTTAATCAAATTTATCAAACATTTGGCGGAAATGATTGCTATCCTACACTGGAAGAAAAAGCTGCAATGTTATTGTATTTGATAACAAAAAATCATTCATTTTCTGACGGGAATAAACGTATTGCCGCAAGTTGCTTTTTATACTTTTTAGAGAAGAACGGGATTTTGTATAAGAATAATTTACCTATTATTGATAATGGAACACTATTTGCCTTAACCGTATTAATTGCGGAAAGTAATCCCAAAGAGATGGAAACAATGAAGCAAATTGTTGTCAGTGTGCTTAACAGAGGAGGAGTTTGTGACTAATTCTGAAACAAAAAATTTTTCACAAAATGTATCCTCAAGTTATCATCTTGGGGGTGAATGCAGCGATGAGTATAAAAAAGATTCTCTAAACGTCCCAAAACTCAGATTTGAGGGATATAATGAGGAATGGGTAGAAAAAAGAATAGAAAAGGTTTTAAAAATTAAGCACGGAAAAGACAAAAAGGCAATTGAGACACAAGATGGAAGATATCCTATTTTGGCAACAAGTGGAGAAATTGGACGCTCAAATACTTTTTTATGGAATAAACCTTGTGTTTTAATAGGAAGAAAAGGAACAATTAATAAACCACAGTATATGGATATTCCTTTTTGGACTGTTGATACATTATTCTATTCGGATGTATTTCAAGAAAATAATGCGAAATATTTATATTATTTATTTAATACAATAAATTGGGAAAAATATGATGAGTCAACAGGGGTGCCAAGTTTAAGTGCTAAGACTATTGAAAGAATAAAAATTAAGATATCGAATAATGCTCAAGAGCAAGAAAAAATTGCATCGTTTTTGACTTTAATTGATAAAAAAATAGAAAAGCAAAAAGAACTTGTAGAACTCCTCAAGAAGTATAAAAGAGGATTACTTTCTCAAATATTCAGCCAAAAATTGAGGTTTAAAGATGAGAACGGGAATAATTACCCCGATTGGGAAGAAAAAAGATTGGGTGATATTTGCACAACATTTTCTGGGGGAACACCAAGCATTACGCACCAAGAATATTATAATGGTGATATACCATTTATAAAATCAGGAGAAATACATTCTGATAAAACAGAAATGTTTATTACGGATATAGGTTTAAAAAACTCTTCTGCAAAGTTAGTAAAAAAAGGGGATTTATTATTCGCTTTATATGGGGCAACAAGTGGTGAGGTTGATATTTCAAAAATTAATGGGGCAATTAATCAAGCTATTTTGTGTGTAAAATCTGATACTTTAAATTTAAATTACTTAAAAGAATTGTTATCGTATAATAAAAACCAAATTTTATGTAAGTATTTACAAGGTGGACAAGGTAATTTATCTGCTGATATTTTTAAGGCACTAAAATTTAAGTTTCCTATAAAAAAAGAACAAGATAAAATTTCAGATTTTCTAATTAATTATGATAAAATAACCCACATTGAAGAACACTTATTAAATCTTTATATTAACTATAAGCAAGGATTGCTTCAACAATTATTTATATAAACATCTGTTGTAATAATCCTTTTTTATACATTTGTAAATAGTTTAGTCTAGATTCTTCTTGCTGAATTTTATTATCAAATTTTGACAAATACTCTGAAATTTTATTTTGTTCATTTAGATATGGTATCTTTAATTTTAATTTAGCTAATGATTGTTTGCTAATTTCTAAAAATGTAGAGCCATTTGCATACTTATAACAATAATATTTAATTATAGGTTGGCAATAATATATAAATTCACTAGTTACTAAATTTTTATTAGGAATCAGTGATTGAAACCCTTGATTTGTCGTTGCTTCAATTTGCAATATTGACATTTCCCCCAAAGTTGCACGAGTAGTCAGTAATACTGTACCTATAGGTAGTATCTTGGCGGAACTTTTTAATAAACCGAGATTAGAAATTTTTCTATTACTACAATCTACATATTTTTTAATTATTTCTGTTGGTGTAAACCAATTAATATCATCACCCCAGTATTTATCATTATTTGTATCTGGAGTACCACCACCTATAATTGTACAAATATCACCCAATCTTTTTTCTTCCCAATCGGGGTAATTATTCCCGTTCTCATCTTTAAACCTCAATTTTTGGCTGAATATTTGAGAAAGTAATCCTCTTTTATACTTCTTGAGGAGTTCTACAAGTTCTTTTTGCTTTTCTATTTTTTTATCAATTAAAGTCAAAAACGAGGCGATTTTTTCTTGCTCTTGTACTTTGGGTATAAATACAGAAACAGACCTTACTAATTCGCTATTTAAATTGATAACAACACCTCCCGCTGCATATTTTCGATATTGATGTTTTACTGTATCTGAATCAAGCAAATAGCAAAGATATTTTTTATCAAATAATTTTTCTAAATCTTGGATCAATAGCCATCCGTCATGAATACATCCATCTATTTCTAAAATATATGGTCGACCAAAACTCATAGAATTGGATAAAATTAAATCTCCTTTTCTAACATATCGAGAATGTTTTGCACCCTCTTCTGTAATTTTTTCCTTTGTAGTCTTGATAACATTTTCCTTTGGAGATATATCCCCTATTTTTATCCAATTTATTCCATTGCTTTGCATTGTTATATATTTTTCTATTGGTCTAGGAGATGCACCACGACAGATATTCAAATGCTCTCCAAGTTTAATCTTTTTCCATTCCTCATTATATCCCTCAAATCTGAGTTTTGGGACGTTTAGAGAATCTTTTTTATACTCATCGCTGCATTCACCCCCAAGATGATAACTTGAGGTCAGAAAATCTTCTAAATACCTTATTTAATAACTATATGGAGGTATTTATTATGACAAATTTAACCCAAAACACTACTTTTGCGATACTCGTACATTTATGGCTAAAAGAAAAACAAACTTTAGTAACCCCGTCAACTTATGCCGGATTTTTGCTTATTGTAGAAAATCATTTGATTCCGTATTTTGGATTACAAAAAATCTGTGATATTACAGAATCTAAAATTCAAGAATTTATATTTTATTTGTTTTATAATGGGCGGCTGGATAATACGGGAGGCCTAACTGTTAAAACAATTCGAGATATTATTCTTGTATTAAGGCTTACTTTAAACTTTTCGTATAAATCGAAAGTAATTGAAGCTCTAAACTGGGATTTAATTGAATATCCTAAAGATTTAAAAATAAAAAAAGTTGTTGCATTGTCAAAAGAAGAAGAACAAAAGCTAATTCAGGCTATATATTTGAACTTGACAAGAAAATCAGTCGGAATATTATTGACCTTATTTACAGGATTAAGAATAGGTGAGCTTTGCGGACTTCAGATGTCTGATATTTCTTTGACTGATAAAACAATTTCTGTAAACAAAACTGTTCAGCGAATTTATGATAAATCAAAAAAGAAATCTTATATCCAGATAGGCTCGCCAAAGACGAAAAACTCTGAAAGAACAATCCCTGTCCCTTCTTTATTGATGAGTGTTATCAAAAAGTTTTATACGACTAATCCTAATCATTTCTTTTTAACAGGTCGAATAAAACCAACCGAACCGCGTGTTTACAGGCAGTTTTTTGCAAGATTTGTGAAAAAGCATAAATTGATACCTGTAAAATTCCACGAACTCCGACATACATTTGCAATTAGAGCAATAGAAATATCAGATTTTGATATAAAATCCCTGTCTGAAATATTGGGGCATAAGAATGTTTCATTCACTCTAAATGTTTACGGCAGAGCAAATCTTCAACAAAAAATCAAATGCATGAATTTGCTGAATGATTTGTTATAAAAGTAAAAACACTCTCAAAAGAGTGTTTTTACTTCCCGAATTTCTTAAGTGTTTGCTTTAATTTTTTAAGACTTTTTTCAACTTTTTGTGTTTCCATATCAAACTTACTTGTATCGGTATTTATTTTGATATCATTACTACAATGCTTACAGTACAAAATAGGATTTGTTCTTAATTTTTTGACCGCCATTCGTAATTTCTTGTCACAATTTGGACATGGTATATCTATTTCAATTTCATCAAACATAGTGTTTCCTCCTTATTGTTTTGTATAATTTTTTATACCATAAGCATATACAAATATTGTTGAGTTATCTCCGCCACCCGGGCCACCTTGAGTTTTAAGATTTTTTATAAGTGCTTGTTCTACTTCTCTTGCTGATGTATCACTGTAGCATTTTCTATAAATCCAAGGACCTACTTCCTTTTTTACATTATGCTCTGTAAATAATCTGCGTTTAGGATCATCTGCAATTCCTACATACCAAGACCTATAATCCATTCCGTTTGTATTCTCAATAATAAAATTTTTAATTTCAACATATGCATCTTGTTTTGTTAATACTTCTGTTGCCATTTTTATCTCCTTTTTATTAAAAGTATATCCCCGTCACTTATTCTTGTTCTATTTATTCTCTCACCTCCTCTTGCTTTCTATTGTTTTTTCTTTTATACTAATGTAACAAGAATTATGTGACATGTATAATGTAACACTTTTTTTGTTACATGTCAAGAGGTAACATTATGCAAAATTCAAAAAGTGCTATAGGGTTGAGGATAAAAGAACTTAGAGAATCAATTGGACTTACACAAACAGAATTGGCTCAAAAGTCAAAATTAGCAAGAACAGTAATTCCCATGATTGAAAATGGGCAGCGCTACCCCTCTGAAAAAACACTCTCTAAAATTGTGGAAGCATTGGGAGTATCTATGGATGATATTTATACAGATGAAGTAAGAGAACAAGCAATCAAAAATTTACAAGAATGTTCAAATAATTTTACTAAAAATGCAACAACAGATGAAATTATCAAAGTTTATAGGAAGATGGTAAAAAATGACAACTAATCCTTATTTTCTTCCAAATGTAGACGTATCTAATTGTGCAATCAAGTTGTTATCTGATACAGTTGGCACAGAAATAATACCAATAAATGTATTTGAAATATTAGAATACATTGAAGAATTAGGCATTACTTGTAAGTTTACAGATGAAAAATTTGTAGATAATTCTGAATATGCAATTACCGAACTCTCAAAAGACGGTCAACGACGAATTTATATAAATTCAAAATTTTATGGAAGTTCATTTCAGGATATAACAGATACTACTAAAAGAAGGCATTGCCGATTTACGCTTGCACATGAATTAGGTCATTGTTTTATTCCTGCACATGCCGATTATTTAACACAGCAGTTAATGCTAGACAAAAGCAACATACATTCTAAGAAATATTTATTTACTAAAGAATATGAAGCAAATACTTTTGCCTCTGAATTATTAATTCCATCAAGTACCATTGGTAAAATAGAACAGTATGGTTCTGATTTTAAACAAATAGTCGAAAATATATCGAAAAAATATGATACATCCTTCACTGCAACCGCTTTAAAAGTTGTAAAACTTCTCAAAGATATTAACTGTATATGTATCCAATTTGATGCTGATACAAAACAAATAATACAATTCAAGTATTCAGATTCATTCAGAGATTATAAAAGAGGCTTGTTTTTTGATCGAAATTCTCAAATATATAGTGGTTCTATTACAAACTTATTAATGAGAGGTGATGATAGATTCTGTTATCAAAGATATGATGATCCGAAAGGTTGGTTCCCAAAATTTTATGGCAATGATAATGCATATATTAATGAATGGGCTTTTAAGGTTGGTCCAAGTATAATTACATTTTTAGAACTAGTTGATACAAGTGAATATTCTTTATATTTCTAATCTCCATCTCATAGTTAATTTAATCTTGTTCTGTATGTTAAATTACAAAAAGCATTTTTAAAAGTGATAAATCCTATTTGCATAAAAATGTTCCTTTATCTATAACTGTTGCACATGATAAATGGTGTGATTATTTGATTGAACTTGCGAATAAAAATCACTGGAATGTTTTAGAAATAGGCAGCAGAGAGGTAACTGGTCCTTCTTCTATACGCAAAAAACTTATAAATGCCAGATATACCGGATTTGATTTTTATCCGGGGAATAATGTTGATGTAGTTGGTGATGTGCATAAGCTATCAAATTATTTTAATGGAGAAAAGTTTGATTTGATTTTTTCATCTGCTTGCTTTGAGCATTTTGCAATGCCTTGGATTGCTGCTCAAGAAATTGTTAAGTTGCTAAAAGTTGGGGGATATATTTTTGTAGAAACTCATTATAGTTTTTCTTCACATGAGAGACCATGGCATTATTTTCAGTTTAGTGAAAATGCTTTGGAAGTGCTTTTTAACAAGGAGATGGGAATTGAGTGTATAGAAAAAGGAGTTTCTAATCCGATAGTTGCCAGATTTTCACAATATGCTGCTGAATATCTTAAAAATCGTGCAATTACAGGAATGTACTGCCATAGTGAATTTTGGGGCAGAAAGTTTAAAGAAGTGTCAGATTTTAGTTGGCATCATGTAAATTTAGACGAAATTTATAATAGGACTGAATATGTAAAACCTAATGCGTAATATATAATTTCTGTATGGAAAAAGGGAAATGTTAAAAATTTAAAATATCGCAGGATTGTTTATGACGTCGGCTTGCAAGGTTTATGAATGCAGATGAAAAAGAAATTGAAAATTATATGTTGAAAGCTTCAATTGAAGAAGAAAAACTGCGAAGGAAAGGTATTAATTTGGTTTTTGTTGCCGGCTGCGAATATTTTTTGTTTGAATACTGCAAAATAAATATTAATATTTAGTAATAAATATAATATAAAAAGAGAAATTTCTTTAATTTAAAATTTTTATTTTAAATATGGACATTAATGGCAACATATTTCAAAATTTTCTTCTGACAAACAGAGCGGGGAGCATACGACCAAATCCGGCAGCTCAGAATTCAGTTCCCTCAATCAACAGCCAGCCTGTGAAGGATGAGTTTGTCAGAACTTCCGATGCTCAAAAAATTACTCAAGTTGCAAAAACACCTGAGGAAGCTTATATCGAGCGCATTTACAACGAAACATATGATGAAGTTATGGGTCTTATGCCGCCGATAGTCAAAGATTTGAATATCACAAAACCGAAGCTTGTGTTCGAAAAAGATACTGACCCAAATTCGTCTACACTTGCTGCATATGATTTTAGAAATAATACGCTCGATGTTTCGGAACATTTGATGAAAGAAAATATATATTTGTATTATGAAAAAGATGGAACGCTCCCTATTATGTGTTATGGAGAAGAAGGTCTCAGAAAAACAATAATGTCCCAGGACGCTCCTTATGAAGGGAGAGTTGTAAAATTGAACGAAGAGGAGAAAGAACTTGTTGTGAAGTCAAGTTTTGCCCATGAACTCAGACATTGTGTTCAGGAGCATCTTCTTGCTTCGTGTGAAAATATTGGAGATGAAACAATAAAAATATATGATAAAAAGAATGCTAAAATTATAAACTTATATGATGAGCTAATATCTCTTGATGAGTCAATGTTGCAAGATGGCATTGAAACGGATGAAAACGGAAAAAGTATTGCTGAGAATCTTGCAAGACTGAAAAAAGAAAAAGAAGAAAGCATCAATGCGTATTATAAGAGTTACAAACCAAAGAAGATGTTAGATGAAAATACAATGTTGAAATTCAGCATTTTCCCTGATGATAACAAATATTTATCAGTGAAAGAACATTTTTTGGCAAATCTGAAGAACAAAATTGGAGGAACGGAAGATTCGGAAACAGAATATTATTCAGAACCTATGGAAATAGATGCATATAATTTTACATCGGAGTTTATTATATACAGCGGGACAAAACCCGGTATAAGAAAAGATGTTTTAATCGGATTAGGTTTATCCCCAAGAATACAGTCTGACATGGGTTTTGAACATCTCAAAGAAAACGGATATCCGCCTTTGATAGAATAAAAAAATCAGTTTGTGAGCTTTGTATTCAGGTTTGTCAGGTCAAGGATAATGATTCTGTGCTTCATCATATCAGGGATTAGGAGCTGTTTTTTCAAGCTGGTCGAAATACTGTAAAGAAACACCTTAAATGATTATTTGTAACAGTTAAAAAGATTATTTGAGAA